>JDSF01000040.1_pt1 | contig 120543 bp, 136 predicted proteins | sample 199441 | NCBI WGS metagenome assembly JDSF01 (sample SAMN02592751, study PRJNA231836) | bioreactor metagenome | isolation source: continuous culture bioreactor denitrification-DNRA | place: Germany: Bremen
ACCTTTTCCTATCTTCTGAGACATAGGCAAGTCCTGCTTTAATTGCCTGCTTTGGTTGTGATAACTTCACTTTTTTGCCAGCGATGTACATGTCGCCTGACAAGATATAGTCTTTTGAATTACCAAATACACTAAGGGCAAATTCGGTACGCCCAGCGCCCATAAGACCAGCTATTCCAACTATCTCACCTTTTCTAATATTAAAGTCTGCTTCTGATACAACGTTTCTTCCAAGTTTCTTGTCAAATGCAGACCAGTTTTTCACTTCAAGTTGTATGTCACCTAATTGTTTGTTATCACGTTTAGGGAATATATCATTAATTTCACGGCCTACCATGTATTTAATGATATCCTTTCGTTTATTTCCCCTTTTTCCTTACTTAGGGAACAGATTGTCTGTCCATCTCTAAGAACCGTCACAGTATCCGCAACATGTATGACCTCTTTTAACTTATGAGAAATCATAATTGAGGTTACCCCTTGAGTTTTGAGGTCTTTTAAGAGTTCTAGAAGATTTTCAGAATCATCTTCATTTAGGGCTGCTGTTGGTTCATCAAGTATAAGTAGTTTAACTTCTTTGCTTAGTGCTTTGGCTATTTCAATAAGTTGTTGCACCCCAACACCTAAGTCAATTATTTTTGCAGCTGGATGGACATTAAGCTTAACTTTCTCAAGCATTTTCACTGCTTCCACTTTCGTGTCATGCCAGTTCATGATTCCCTTATTATGAAACTCGTGGCCAAGGAAAATATTTTCGTAGACAGTCATATCGGGCACCAAAGCCAATTCTTGATAGATGATGGCTATACCTTTTTTTTCACTGTCACTAATACGACCAAACTTTTGTACTTCGTCTTTATAAACTATGTCACCAGAATAATTGCCATGTGGATATACGCCACTGAGCACCTTCATCAATGTTGATTTTCCTGCACCATTCTCACCAACCAAACAATGGATTTCACCTTCGGTCACTTGAAAGTTCACATTGTCAAGGGCTTTGACACCAGGAAATTCTTTGGTTATGTTACGCATTTCCAATATGTTTGCCATTTGCTTTTGCTCCAATCTATACATAAAAGTGGGGCAGCCCATAATATGGGCTTGCCCCTCTACCTCATTCATTCACTATTTGGGGGAGGACTATTCTAAACCTGTGAATTCTGAAGCTTCGTAGTAACCTGATCCGATAATTGTATCTTTTACGTTATCTTGTGTTACTGTGATAACTTTGATGTCTTTTGCTGGTACTGAGATGCTACCGTTATCGTATGCACCATTTGTGTCAATAGTTTTACCTTCAAGAACGTCTGTAGCTGTTCCGATTGCACCTGCTACAAGGTCTCTTACGTCTTTAAGTACTGACATTGATTGCTTACCATCAATGACATATTGAATTGAAGGAATCTCAGCGTCTTGACCAGTAACAAATATTTCTACACCGTCTTCTTTTGCAAATTGGTCATAGATTGAACGTGCAGTTCCATCATTAGGAGCAAGAACAAATGTCTTACCACTTGGTGGTGCTGCTGTAATATGTGACTCTGCTTTTGACTTAGCCACTTCTGGTTTCCAGTCTGTTGTGATTTGCTCGATGATTTCACCCATCTCTTCTCTTGTAAGAACTGCTTTGTTCATGTATTCAACTGCTTTAGTTGAGTTTTGAACAACAAATGTACCATCAGCAATCTTAGGCTGAAGTTTGTTCCAAGCACCTTCAAAGAATAAGAATGCGTTGTTGTCAGTCGCTGCACCAGCGTATAAGTATAATTTCTCACCACTACCACCAGCAAGTTGATCTACAAGGTATTGACCTTGAGCTTCACCAACTGATACTGAGTTAAATGTGATGTAGTAATCTACTGCATCTGTGCTAGTTACTAGTCTATCGTAAGAAATAACTGTGATGCCTTCTTCTTTAGCTGCTGCTACTGCTGCTGCCGCTGCTGCACCATCATGTGGTGTAATGATAAGAACATCAATGCCTTTAGCGATAAGTGTCTCAACATTTTGCTTTTCTCTAGCTGAATCACCTTGGCTGAAAAGGATCTCTACGCTATAATCAGTTCCCTCAAGTGCTGAATTGAATCTTGCTTCGTCTTGTACCCAACGTGGCTCTTCTTTTGTTGGAAGAACGATTCCGATGTCAACGCCACCATCTTCTGATTTTGCTGGAGCTGCCTCTTCTTTTTTCTCTTCTGTCTTAGCTTCAGTTGTTGCTTTTGTTTCAGTTTCTTTTGCTGGTTCGTCTTTAGCACATCCCACAAATACACTAGCCATAAGAACCATAACAAGTAACATTGATAATAGTTTTTTCATTAATACTACCTCCGACGGTAATTGGTTGAATCACCGAAATGATTGGTTTGTTTTTGGTTACAAGCACAGTATAGTCAAAAAAAAAGAAATCAGCCCATAGTCTGATTTCTTCCCATATAGTACATATTTAAGCTGGATAATATAATGCTATCTGTCCTCGGACAAATTTAATGTTAAATCTGTCACTTTCGGTAAATGTCTTCCTCACGGTGAAAACCATCCGCAACGACCGTATCCAGCAATGTCTCTTTTGTCACTTCCAGTACATCCAACTTAATAAAAGGCACTTCCATATAACCATTATTGATGGTCTCTGTATAGTGGACCTGTTCCTCATTGGCTAACCTAATAGCCAGGTCCACAGCTGTTTCGGCCAAATCTCTTATTGGCTTGTAGACAGTCATATGTTGAGTACCTTCCACAATCCGCTGACATGCGGATATGTCAGCATCGTGTCCTGCAACATAGACTTCACCCGCTAGGCCCTCTTCCGCTAAAGCTGTGATGGCCGCTTCTGCCAACCGATCATTGGCCCCAATAATACCGTCAATCTTATGTCCCCTACTCAGAATATTTGATACAGCATTATAAGCTGGTTCCTCTCGCCAATTCTCAGCATAAACTTCGCTAACAATTCGAATGTCTCCATTGTCGATTGCCTTTTGTAAACCTTTGTAATAGCCTGTATTGAACATTGAAGTATTGTTGTCATCAGGCGAACCATTGATAATCATATAATCACCCGATGGCTTAACTTTCAACAATGATTTGGCCTGAAGTTCACCAACCTTTACATTGTCAAAGGATATATAGGCATCGACTTCTGCACCAGTAATCAAACGATCATAAGCAATGACTCGAATCCCTGCTTTTCTGGCTTCACTGATGGCATCGACAAGACCATCTTTGTCATAAGGTATAACAACTAGGACATCGACCTTTTCCTTAATCATAGCTCTAATCTGTTCATTTTGAATCTCATTGCTTTCATTGGCATTATGTACAATCACCTCAACACCTCTAGACATTGCTTTTGCAAGAAAAATCTCCTGATCTCTTTGCCAACGCTCAATAACTAGATTGTCTGCTAAGAAGCCAATGACTATCTTACCATCATCTCTTGTTTTACCTATACTGACGATCTTAATTAGTGTTATAGCCACAACAATGACCAACACCGATACCATTAATAGCATCTTCCATCTGACTTTCATGTAATCCCCACCTTACTTTTTGAAAGTTAATTGCTGTAATCCGTTGGTGTTACACCCACCATTTTCTTGAATAGACGGCTAAAATAATTTGGATCATTATAGCCAATCCTGTAACATATTTCTTTAATAGAATACCTGCCCTCCTGAATCATCTCTTTAGCTATGTCCATTCTCTTATCTCTTATGTATTCAACAAAACTTAGGCCTATTTCTTCCTTAAATATTTTGCTAAAATACTGAGGACTAACAGCCACCATTTTTGATACGTCACCAAGTGCCAAGTCTTTACTATAATTGGCATCAATATGGGCTTTGGCTTCAAAAACAACTTTGGATATATGATGGTGTCTATTGTTTTGAATTGTGCCTGCTATTGCCAAAACTTTTTCTATACACCAATTCTGTAGTGTTACAATCTGACTTGCTGATTCTATGTCTGGAAGGTAAGAGGAATACAAACCACTTTGACCTTCTATTTTATTTCTATGAGCAGAACTAAGAACCATAACCATTAGCTCTGTAACTACTTGTTTCATGTCCACAAGCATATGCCCAAATTTCTTCTCGACTTTATTAAAAAAGCTTTTGAGCTCTTGTTCCAAAGGACCAATCCTTCCAGCTTCAAGCAGTTCAATCATCCGTGCTTCATCTTCCTTGATGTCTACATAGGTATAATCCGAATCATTATCACCTGTCATTGTGATGTCACTAAAGTGTAGAATCTGTTCATCCGTCACCCTATTAAGGGTGAACACAGCCTCTTCAAGAGAATTCTTGATTTTATCGAATCCATAACAAGAGCCAATCCCAATATATACATGATTCTTTGTCAAATCCTCTACCACAGTTTTGATGCTTTCAGCTAAGGCAAAGGCTTGAATACGCCTCTCATATTCAGAATTCTTTTTCTCAACATATATCACTGTTGTTATACGATTGATCATCATAGGTCCTACTATTGCTTTACATTTATACTTGATGGCGCTTTGAACTTTGGGATATAGGCTTTGGCCTTTTAAACCTGGACCAATTCGATTAATAGACGATTCTTTGTTGTCGTCATCTCCAAACTCAAGCACCATCACATAGGCTGTTTCTCTACCGTTCTCAAAAAGTTCTTGATACCTGTGAAGCTCACTTCGATAATCTGCGTTCATCATTAAAGCATAGATAAAGCCATGTTCAAGCACAGGAATAATCTTCTCAAGCTTTTCCCGGTTAGCCATCTCTTGTTGTCTGCTTCGTCTCTCTTCAATAATTTCCAACTTCACCTTATCCATTACCGTTTTGAGTTTCATCTCAATAACCGGTTTAAGAATATAGTGGCTAACACCAAGTTCCACTGCCTGTTTGGCATAATCGAATTGTTCATAAGCCGATATGATAATGAATTTGGTCTCATGATGTCTTTTTTTTATGACCTCTATTGCTTCAATTCCATTGATTCCAGGCATCTTAATATCCATCAACACAATATCTGGTACAAAATCTCTCGTCGCTTCAATGGCTTCTCTACCTGAGTTAGCATGGCAACCACCTCTACATCATCATAGATGTCTTCAAGAACAAACTTAATGCCTTCAAGAACAATTTGCTCATCATCTGCTATTAGTACTTTAAACATGACTTCCTCCAACTTACCTGTAACTGCGTCATATGTTGTTGCTCATTCCATGACTGGCAAAGACAATATAATCTTGGTACCTTTACCAATCTCACTCTCTATTCTAAAGATATGTGTTTTATGAAAATACAGTTCCAAACGGTCTCTAACATTACGAATACCAATGCCATAGTGATCTTCTTCATCAAGTTTTTTGGAGAGTATCCTATCTATTGTATCGCCACTCATACCTTTGCCATCGTCTTTGACAACCACAAAAGTGTTATCACCACTGTCATAAGAACTGACTGTAATGGTGCCACCTTCTTCCAGACCACTAAGTCCGTGAATATAGGCATTTTCTACAAGTGGTTGTAAGATTAGTGGAGGAACCTTTATATCTTTGGTACTGTCATCAACATGAAATTTGAACTTAATTCTCTTGCCAAAGCGAACTTTTAGCAGGTTATAATAATCTTCAATATTGGCCATTTCTTCTGACAATGTACAAACCGAATCCATCTTCTGTATGTTATACCTAAAGAGTCTAGACATGGTATCAAGGAATTGGCCCGTCTTGGTGGCCCTTTCCATAATTGACATCTGAACCCCTGCATTGATTGTATTAAAAAGGAAATGGGGGTTAATCTGTGATTGCAGAGCGTAGAGTTTAGCATTATCCAGTAGATGGGCCATCTTAATATTCTTCAGCTGCTCATCTTTTAGGTCATTTTCCATCTGAGCCTTAAATTTTAACTCATTGATATGTGAACTGATGCTATTTTTCATCTTATTAAAAGCCGTCGCCAGAAGCATCCATTCATCTTCTGTCTCAATGACAATATCCTTGGTATCAAGATTACCATTCCCAAAAGCTTCTGCTGCTTCTGAGAGAATACCAATTGGTTTAACCATTCTTGAAGTAATCAGATAAACAATGAACAGTGATAAGGCAATAAGAACAACAACAATGACAAATGTTAGATTCTGTAACCACCTTATTTGGCCTACCAAGTCTCTATAAGACAATGAATTCCTATTCAATTGTTTGCTATTTAATTGGTCAATATAATCATTAATGTAGCCTTTTATCTTGACACTTTCTTCATAATGACTGTCATAAGAAATAACATTCCTTGCCCGTTTGGCTCTGATAGCTTCATCACCTTGAACCTTATAGGCTTCAATAAGGTTTACAATGTTCTTCATCATAACATCTTCTATACCACGTATACTTGTTGGTGACTCATTTATAACATCATCCAGTTTCTCCACGCCAATGAGGTAGTTGTTGAGCTTGGTCGAACTCTTTGTTGATAAAAACCCTAATAGGTCTTTGTCCATTTGGCCAATGGTTGTTTCAATCTCTGACAAATATATGTGGCGCTCAAACATTGTGGACATCTGGTCCTTATATTGGCCCATTATGCTCAGTGTGTATATGCTTAGGACTGTCATCAGAATAATGATGCTCATGGAATAAACAATCATGTTGAATTTAATAGAAGTGAACCTTCCTTTGGCCATATCATTCACCTCTCTCATCAAGAAATAATCCTATTGTATCTTCACTCACTAGGTGTACCGTTGTATTAATGACACTGGATACAAAATCTTTACTTTTGTAGTCTGAGAAAACTGTGATAGCCTTATAGCCAATGTCCTTATAATCTGCGACTATCGTGCCTTTGGCAATTTTTCCTTTTTCAATATACTCAAGAAGTTCTACATCATCACCAAAGCCTATTAATGTGAAATCATTCACCACATTATTATCAATCATTGCCTGGGCCACACCTAATGTATTTTGGCTATTGGTACAAAAAATCCCATCAATCTGAGGGTAATTTCGAAAAATCTGTGTTGCTATGGTCTCAGAATTAAGGGCACCCTGCTGAGTATAAGTTACAAGCTCTATAGAAATATCTTCATGGTCCATGAAGACGTCAGAAAGGCCAAGGCTTAGGGTCTTATCCCCATATGCCTTATGGTCTATGATTGCTATCTTGCCTTTTCCATCCATTATGTCGGCAAGCATAACGCCTGCACTATGGCCAATATTATACCGGTTGACACCTATGTAACTGACACGTTCTGTCTCGGTAATGTCTTCACCTAATAAGAAAACAGGTATACCACTTTCGACTACTTCATTGACTTTCCTTACAAAAGCCTCACTGTTAACACTTTGAACAACAAGTCCATCGACTTTGGCATAAGAAGCCATCTCTAACTTCTCAATAACTTTCTCATTGTATCTATTGCCATCAACCAGAACAATTTCACTGGCCACCCTTAAGGATTCTCCCGCCTCCTTGACACCTTCAAGAAATGCGTCATTATAGGTTGAATCATTGGCATCAACGATGACCATCAAATGATATATGGCTGGTTTTTTATCTTCAAAAAAATAGTCTCCACTATTTGCGCTTGATATATTACTGGATAGATATAGGCCAATAATCAAAGACGCCACAAGTAGGACAGTCATAAGTATAATTAAATAATGGGTTAAGGATTTTTTTCATATTACACCCCAAGTCACTCGAATTAAACGTTCCATATTATTGTACATCCGTCGAGCTTTTTTTTAAAGGGCTTTTAAATATATGACAAAATTAACGAAGGCTAGCATAATTTTAATGCCAACCTTCGTAATCATAGTATTTTGTTGTTAACGTTGAAATTCTATAGATTGTCCTGTCAGTCAGGATGACTTTAATGCACTTGGATGACCTTAATGCCTTAACTTTAACGCAAAAATGTGCTATAATATAACAATATTCAGGGCTAGGATTATATAGGAAAATATGGGGCATACCTCTTTGAAACAAGATGATATAATGGAGGTGTGTTATGAGAATCGCAGTATTTGTTAACAGTCAATTAAAGGCCTCAACAATTGATGAGGCTGTCAATGTTCATATCTACGAAAAGAAAGGTGATACTTGGTATATTAAGAATACCATTCCAATCACTTTTGCTTCTTCGAACTCTTTGGGTGCCATCCGTGATTTCTTAGAGATACTTATTGAGAAACTTCATAATTGCAAGATTGTTGTCGCCCAGAAAATACTAGGCGTCGCTTATAATGTTCTTGACCGTGCTGGCTTTCATTTATGGGAGTTCGACGGTTATCCAGAATCCTTTTTGTCATTCATTGAAAAGGAAGAGATTATAAAGAGGTATGAACTAAAAAAAGACTCTGATCCATTTGAGTTTTTTGAAGAAACCAGTAAAGGCATCTATGAAATTAACATCAAGGTATTATTGTATGAAAACCATGATATGACATCCAAAAAGCTATTGATGCCATTTCTTAGGCATCGAACTTTCGATGAACTTCATGTCACTTTCTCCCATCTGCCACCTTGGCTCGATGGCGCTTTGATGAAACTAAATCTTGAACGTGAACTCATTAGGCATGATATTGATGAACATGGTTTGATTATCCGACCAATGAAGTAATTGTCCTATAAAGAGACAAGGAAAAGGACCCTACTTAAAAGTTATTAAACTTTTAATAGGGTCCTACTAATTTATTATGGCTAATACTAATTCATAAACTTGGCTTGATTGCCTGAGTGTTTGCCTTGAACGATTGATGGGTTCTCCCAAGCATTCTCGGCTCCAGATAAGCGTAGGTTCTTTTGTCTTTCATCAAGCCATCAACGTGTATGCCGGCTTCGTGAGAAAACACCATCTCACCAACAATAGGTTTGCTAAGTTGAAGGTCTCTTCCAGAATATTTCTCAACCATCTTAGAGACTTGCATTATCTGCTTCTTGTCAATTAGGCTGGTAACATTCTCCATCATTTCAAGGGCAAGGACAATCTCCTCTAGGGGTGTATTGCCTGCTCTCTCCCCCAAACCATTGACACTACAGCTAATTGCCTTGGCTCCAGCACGGTAAGCACCCAGTGCATTGGCTGTTCCGAGACCAAAATCATTGTGTCCATGAAAATCAATACAGAATCTCTTTGAAAAGTCTCTTTCGTAGCTACCAAGATAATCCTGTAGCCTATTAATCAAATCAACAATTCTGTCGTGGGCAGTAAAGGGGCTTAGGCTACTGACAGTATCGGCATAACGAATTCGCTTTACCCCTGCATCAATAGCAAGATACATGATTGTAGCCAAAAAACCTTGATCTGCTCTTGAAGCATCTTCCGCACCAACAGATACATTAAGACCCTTGCTTATAGCAAAGTCCAAAACTTTTCTAAATTGATAGATCAATGATTCTCTGGTTAGACCAAGTTTCTTCTCAATATGCAAATCAGAAACTGGCACAGATATGTGTACATTCTGGGCACCAACCACCAAACTTGCTTCCACATCCTCTATCCTCATTCTATTCCAAGTCAATATATCAGCTCTTAAGTTCTGAGACAACATTCTATAGATGGCTTTTTGTTCATCACAGCCCATAATAGGGATACCAGCTTCAATAATATCCACACCCATTTTATCAAGGGCCCCTGCAATCTCAAGCTTCTCATCAATGCTAAAAGAAACTCCGGCAGATTGTTCACCATCTCTTAGTGTTGTATCTATGACTGTTAATCTATTCATAATTACACCTGCTCTCTTTAGAGAATTGTTGCCTTCCAATAAACAAGTAATAGGGTATGAGGAAGACACACAGTTGAAATGCTGCAAGTACAAAGGCCGCGTCCATATCCGTTTGATACAGTTGGTAGATTCTTGTGGTTATGGTTTGGGTTTTTCCTACCATATTACCTGCAAACATCATTGTGGCTCCAAACTCAGATAAGCCCCTTAAGGCGCTCATAAAGAGTCCAATGCCCATACTTCTAAGGCTCATAGGGACAAGAATGTACCTAAGAATCGTAAGGTCATCAGCACCACATACCTTGGCTGCTTCAACATAGGCATCCTCTATTTCTTCAAACGCGTTGCTCGTCATCTGATAGAAGAAAGGCAATGTCACATATACTTGTGTCAGTATAATGCCTATGAAATTGAAGGTCACATTCAATTGCCCTCCAAATAGCCAATGACTTAACAAACTGTGCCTGCCAAATCCTTGAAGCAAAACTAAGCCTGCAACCGTTGGCGGCAACAATAGAGGTAATAGTATTAAACTTTTTGCAATCCTCGATGACAAGGACCTTCTTTTTCTAAACTTATAAGCAAGTAGGGTCCCAAGGAATGCAACGATCACCATTGAGATTGCAATACTTCCAAGGGACACACCTACTGCTTTGACTGTTTCATTAACAAGAAATACCGATGCTGCGTAGTCCATGTCTATGGGGCGAAACAATCCTATTATCAAATATGCCAATATGGCAGATACGATTATAATAAATATGGTTAATGTCTTGTCCACGTATTTACTTAAAGTCAACTTAACCACCTCACTTCGATGTCCTAAATCCAAAAGTCCTTAGAAGCATCTGCCCATCACCTTCTGTCATAAACTCATAGAAGGCTGTCTTAAGGTCATCACTCGATAACAATAAGGATGCATAAGCCCCTTTCTGATTGTAAGCATCTGGAATGGAAATCTTTACAACCTTGTCACTTTCATCAATCATTGCCGCATCGCTTTCATAAACCACAGCAATATCCGCTTCACCCATCAGCCCTTTGGCAAGGACCGATTTTACATCAGGTTCGTATGAGACGATATTGTCCACAAAGGCCTCAAAGATTACTTCCTGGCCACTTTCTTCCAAATATTTGTTCAAAAAATCTTGTGTGTACTTTCCAACAGGTACAAGTTCATTAGCAACAACAATTGCCAAATCACCACTACTGTCAAGACTGGCCATTAGCGAATCAAAATCCATGTGGCCTAAATTTTTAGCGACAACAAGGCATAATGAGTTGGTCGCATATATTTTTTTGTTAGTTACCCATTCAACGTCATTTATGTCGGCCACAATCAAATCATCAATGTACTTTTCATTTGCACAAAAGAACATGTCTGGCTGGCCACCAGCGATAATCTGACTGGTTAGAACCTGACTCCCTGCAAAATTATAAACAATTGTAATGTCAGGGTGTTCCAACTCATAAAGACGTTTTGCTTCTTCAAAAGAATCTGTAAGGCTTGCGGCAGCATAAACAACGATCTCTTTTTTACTGTCACTACAGCCAGTAAGTACTATAACCATGGCCATAAAAAAGATGCAAAGTCCATTCAAACTTATTTTAGTCATTCAGGCGCCCTCCAATCCTAGATCATCAAACGCTCTACACTCTCTCCTTCTTCAAGAGCATCCATAATCTCCTCTACATCATCTGCACTCACTTTTCCGTACCAAGTACCTTCAGGATAAACAATTACAATTGGACCCATGGAACACATACCAAGGCATCCTGTGTTGGTTACCATAACATCTGAATCCATTTCTCTGTCCTGTACTTCTTCAACAAAATTCTCTAGAATCTCAAGGCCCTCATTGCTTGCACAATAGCCTTTGATTTCTCCTGTTAACCTTGAACTGCTACATACAAAAATATGATGCTTTAACTTGTCCATAATTACCTCCCATTGAATGCTTAATTAATATGATTCTTAATTTCCTACATGTTATTTTGACACTTACTATCTTGCTTAAGATGATTTAGAACGACAACCACCAAGTTTTCCTACCGCATCTGCACGACACTGATTACAGTGCATCATTTGTGGAAGGGTGTTTCTGTTTTCCATCCTAACCTTGTTGATTTCTCTAACAGATGCTTGTTCAAGGACTTCAAATGGTGTGTCTTCTACTGGAATGTGGGCCATGATATTGGTGACACTTGCACCTAATTTCTCCGCCTTGGCAACAACCTTATCAATATGATCATCGTTTATACCTTTGAGATAAACAATGTTGACTTTGGTCAGTACATCTTTGTCTGCAAGGTATTTGACACCTTCCCATTGTTTCTTAAGAAGGTGTTTTGCCCCTTCAATGCCAAACTTCTTTTCACCTTCAAATCTTATGTGCCTATATATTTTAGCTGCCACTTCCTCATAGACTGTATTAATTGTCACCGTAATATGTGTGACACCCAGGTCGATGAGCTCATCAGCGTATTTGGTTAATTTAAGACCATTGGTTGAGAGACAGAATGTGACATCTTTATCGAATGCACGAATGTACCTTAAAGTATCCCTAGTATTCTCCCAATTGGCCAAAGCATCCCCTGGTCCTGCAATACCAACAACTGTCAGGTTAGGAAACTTCTTCTTAGTTTCTTTGTACTTAGCCAAAGCCTCTTTTGGAGACAATATATCTGATGTGACCCCAGGGCGACTCTCATTGTTACAGTCAAATTTCCTATGGCAATAGTTGCACTGAATATTACACTTTGGTGCCACTGGAAGATGCATTCTCGCAAAATCGTGGGCCTTAGCATTGAAACACGGATGTGTTTCATTTTTCTTTATGGTCTTGTCTGAGTTTTCCTCTTTTAGTCTTATCCCTTTTTCATTAGCCATTATATTGCCTCCTTTTTCAGTTTCCTCTCAGGGTGATAATTGTCAAACATCCTTTGCCTATAAGTGCTGTGCTTTTGATCAAGTAATGTGTTAACAACTTCATCTAAAAGTCTTATGGAGCCTTTATAGCCCATTCTAAGTTTTCTTTGAGCACCTATATGATCATGAACTGGAAATCCAACACGTATTAGGTCTATACCATCTTTTTCCCAAATGAACTTGCCGTTTGAATTACCAATCATCAGATTGACATCTTCTTTTTTGATGACGTCTCTAATGGTCTCAAAATCTGAATCTTGAAGAATCAAACCTTCTGTTTTGTAACGCTTAAAAAGTGTTTCTGTCTTTGACCTAAACCTTTTATTTTGTGTCCCTGTTGAAGCAACTTTTACTTGGACACCGTTTTCTACCATTAGAGCACTGATACCATAGACCAAATCCATGTCGCCATAAACTGCTACGCGACCAAGTGCACTGTGCTTATGAGAATCAATCATTCCGTCAATAAGACGTCCTCGCTCATTTTCAAGCTCTTTTGGCATTACAATACCAAATACGTTCAGAATGGTTTCAACGAATCGATCCATATGGTGAATACCTATAGGTAGAGGCATTCTATATGCTGGTACATTAAATGTTTCATGAAGGTAATGTGCTGGAGAATACCGGTCCTCTACCAAATCCCCTAGCTCTATAGTGGCAAGGGCATGACTCATCTTCATCATATCTTCCCGTGAACTTCCTTCTAATGGCAGTTTATTGAAACTATCACTATAGGGTGCATCAAGGACATCGGATATGTCTGGAATGAATTTGGCTTTAATGCCAAGGAGTTTTACAACCCGCTTCAATTCTCTAATATCCTCACATGTTGCATTGGAAACAATTATGTTTATAAAAGGATCCATAGCTTTGACAATTTCGCTATAAAACCCCTTTGAATATTGAATCTTAGAATGGTCTTTCTCTGCATAATATTTAACCAAGGCCCTTATTGCCATAAAATAACCTTCTGACTGAGAACCACCATAACCTGGTGTTGGAATTGGGATAATGTCCACCTCATCAAAGGCACTTTCTTTTCGAACTTCTTTGACAATTCGCTCTATATCGTCACCAATGGTCTCCGCAAGACAAGTTGTTAATACACCAACAACTTCTGGCTCATACATCTTGACCATATTGCTAATCCCTATCTTCAAATTACTTGCACCGCCATAAACAGTACCTTCTTCTGAAAGTGAGGACGATGCGATGTCGATTGGCTCATTGTAATGAGCCGCCATATGTCTTCTAATATATGTAGAACAACCTTGTGAGCCATGGATAATGTTCATTGCTTTCTTAATACCTTTTAGGGCTAGGGAAGCACCCATTGGCATACACATCTTACAAGGATTCACTTGCATGTTCACATAATTTCTATCTTTACTTACTTTCATAGTATGACACCACCTTTCGTTGAACGTATCAGGTCGAACACAGGTGAATTAACTGTTGTGTCTATTTCTTTAGCAAAATTCAGTGCCCCTTCAAAACCACACAAGGGATGTTTTCTCTCATGATTATGATCGATAAAAGACAAACCTAACTTATAGGCAAGAGGTCTTTCTTTCACACCACCTACAAGTATCTGTGCACCTGTTTTTTTTCAGGAAGAACTCCAATTCAGTCGGGTTGGCATCGTCTAAGATGACTGTCCCCTCCTTGGTCAGTTCCTTGAACTTCTCATATTCTTCTTTTGACCCTGTTTGAGTACCGACCAAAACTGTTTCGATACCTAGGTCTGCAAACTGCTCAATCAATGATATGGCCTTAAAACCTCCACCGACATACAAGGCGACTTTGACATTTTTGAATTTTTCTTTATAAGCCTCCACTTTCGGTAGGTAATAAGCTTCTTTTTCCTTTACCAATTGCTCAAATCGATTCAAATGTACATGATTACCAATTGAATAGACAATCTTCCTAAGGGATCTTATGGTATCCTTAATCCCAAAGAATCGTACATGGTCAAATGGTATGTCATATGCCTTTTTCATCTGTTTGGCAAGGTATGTCATTGACCCAGCACATTGCACCACATTCAGTGCTGATTTCTTCGCTTCTTTTAGAGATGTTGTGGTAGCATCTCCTGTAATAACTGTTCCAAGTGTTAGTCCAATGGTTTCTAGATAATCTCTGATAATCCAAGCTTCTGCTGCTAGGTTAAAATCTCCTAGAAAGTTTAAACTGTGTGGAATGGTCTCTTGTGGTTTTTCATCCCCCATTAGTTCTAGTATTGCATGACACGCTGCTTTGTAACCGTCTTTCTTTGTACCAGAAAAGCCTGATGAATGAACTGGAATAACTCTAATGCCATGCTTTTCACTGGCATGTTTGGCTACAGCTTTAACATCATCACCAATAACACCAACGACACATGTTGAATAAATAAAAAACCACGCTTGGCTCTTCTCTTTCAACAATCTCGTCAATGGCCATGGCCAATTTTTTCTCGCCACCAAAAATGATGTCCTGTTCCCTTAAATCCGTTGAAAAACTGGTTCTATAAAGTTCACTGTCTGAACTTAAACTTCCTCTGATATCCCATGTGTAAGAAGCACATCCAATTGGTCCATGAACTATATGGGCCGCATCTGTGATTGGATTTAGAACAACTCTAGCCCCACAGTACATACAAGCTCTCTGGCTTACAACACCCGAGACTGAATGTGTGTCACAATCAATGGCCTGATTGCTTTGTTTGGCATTAACCATTATCTGCTTCTCTCTTTTATCTGCAATGATTGTTGTGTTCTTGTCTATACCATTCATCACTTCATCACCTCTCTATATCAGTAAGTAGTTGAAGGAAGTTCACCAAGGGGCCATAGGCCCCTTGGTACTTGCCCTTACATTACTAACTCAAAATCTTCTTCTGCACAAGTGGCGTCAAATTTATCCAACAAGGCAGTTGAAATTTTCTCAATCAATCGTAGAGCACCTTTATAACCCACTATCGGGAAATATGCATGACCAATACGGTCAAGAATAGGCCAACCCACTCTTACTAGAGGCACATCTTCTGCTCTTGCGATATATTTACCATATGTGTTACCTATAATTAGGTCCACAGGTGTTTCCTTTATGATTTGGTGAAGAGCAAATAAGTCTTCATCTGCCAATACCACACTGTCCGTTAGGCCAGCTTTATCAAACATGGTCTGAATTGCTGTCTCATATGCCTTACCTGGTGTTCCAGTAAGTACTATTGTAGGAATCATACCAAGGTCAATAACAAACTCAGTCAAAGCAATCAAGTGGTCTGGATCACCAAATAAGGCAACCTTCTTACCATGGTAATGGTTGTGAATATCTACCATCACGTCAACCAGTTGACCTCTTTCATACTCAAGGTCTTCTGGGATAATGCCACCATTGATTTCAAGCATTTTCATGATAAATTCATCTGTAGCTTTAATTCCAATTGGTAGATTAATGACATTTGGCGTCACTTCACACTTCTTCTCCAGCTCAAAAGCTGCTGCTTCAGATGCGAATTTGCCCATTGCAACTGATGCTACTGTATTTCCGAGTTTCCTTAAGTCCTTCACTTTGGTTCCACCTTCAGGATACATTTCATAATTACCTGTGTTAGGTGTCGCCACTACTTTTGATGTATCCGTAAGCATTGTGTATGGCACTTTGAGTGCATCTGCCATACGTTTGATTTCCATCATGTCACTAGGCTCTACATATCCTGGCATAAGTGTCACGCCTTTGTCTTTCTTGCCTTCTTTTTTCTCAGCAAGACTTGAGACAATGGCTTTACACATATTAGAGAACCCTGTAACGTGTGACCCTTGATAAGATGGTGTGTTGGCATATATAACAGTTTTACCTTCTGGGACCTTAGATGAACGGATAATATCGTTCAAATCATCACCGATGGTTTCTGATAGACATGTTGTGTTCACTGCCATAATATCTGGGTTGTAGATATGGAAAACATTCTCAATACCTTTCTTAAGGTTTGATTTACCACCAAATACACAAGCACCTTCAGTAAATGAACTTGTTGATGCAACTATAGGGTCTCTATAGTGTCTTGTTAAATGCATTCTGTGATAAGAACAACATCCTTGTGAACCATGACTATGTGGTAAGCAATTGTGAATACCAAGTGCCGCGTACATAGCACCAATTGGTTGACAAGTCTTAGCCGGATTCGCTTTAAGACCGACTCTCTTCTTATATGTGCCTTTAGTTTGATCTAACATACTTTTTCAACTCCTTCCACTTTGCCTGTAAGCATAGGGGTCGTTTTCCAAGGTGCTTTGATATAAGACCACGCTGGTGTCAATATACCAGCTGCAACGTCTCTAGCAAAGTTTGCAGCACCTTTGTAACCTGCATATGGACCTGCATAATCATAAGAGTGCATCTGTTTTGAATAGACACCCATCTTCTGAATCATGTACTTATCCTTAACACCTGAACCAAAGAATTCTGGTTTCAATATGCTAATAATTTCTTCTGTCTCAACATGGTTAAGGTCATCAATAACCAAAGTACCATCTTTCATTTCCTTAATAAGTCCTTCATAGTTGGCCACTGGCATTTCTGCTTTAAGTTGCTCAAGTTTTGACTCTGGAATTCTAAGGGAGTACTTCTCAGGATCTTTCTCCACGCTTATTTCTTCGATGTTTCTTGAATCTGCATCAATCTTAATATCTGGTATAACATCACGGCCTTCATAGTCATCTCTATGACCAAACTCATAACCTGCCACAATGGTTTCTATACCGATTTCACGAAGAAGACCTTGATAATGATGGGCTCTTGAACCACCAACAAATAATACTGCAGTTTTACCATCAAGTTTTTCTTTGATATCTGTCATTTCTTCTTCAATCTCTGCAAGCTCCTCTGCAATAACTTCTTCGGTTCTCTTTGTTAAAGCTTCATTATCAAAATATTTAGCCATATCACGTAGAGTTTTTGTAAATGCGATTGTACCAATAAAGTTAACTTTGATCCAAGGAATACCATATTTGGTTTCAATCATTTCAGCGATATAGTTGATAGACCTGTGACATTGTACCAAACTAAGGTCCGCTTGATGTGCATTGGCGATTTCATCAAGTGCACCGTTTCCTGTCATCGTTGTCACAACGTTATAGCCAATTTTACTAAGGACACGCTTGATTTCCCATTCGTCTCCACCGATGTTGTACTCACCAAGAAGATTCAGTGAAAATTCAGGCACAGCTGCGTCATTTGTACCAATGACGTCAGTCATTAACTTATTGTTGGCAATATGGTGACCAGCTGACTGAGAAACACCTTTATACCCTTCACATGAGAAGGCCAGTATTTGTCTGTTATGCTCTTTAGCTTTTTCTTTTGCCACTGCATGGACATCATCCCCTATAAGTCCTACTGGACAAGTTGATGAAATAGAGATGGCTTTAGGATCAAAAAGTTCTACTGCTTCATCAATGGCTGCTTTGAGCTTCTTCTCTCCACCAAAGACGATATCACTTTCTTGCATGTCTGTTGTAAATGCATATTCAAGGAAGTTCTGACCACCTTCTCTTGCCTTACCTTTATTACGTCTTGTTCCCCATGCATAATAAGAACAACCAACAGGACCATGTACGATATGAACCATATCAACAATCGGTCCAATAACAACACCCTTACAACCTGCATAACAACAACCACGATTGGTGATGATACCAGGTACGGTCCTTGTATTTGCAGAAATCTCTTGAGAATCAGCACTGCTGTCTTTAATCAGCATGTGACTCTTCCTGTTCTTCATGACTTTGGCAGGGTATTTATCGAGTATTTTGTCTACCAATACTTTACTATCTGACATTCGATTCACCTCTCTTTATATTGCTGTTACACCAGACTCATCTGTTCTGACACGAACAGCATCACCGATGGATGAAACAAATATTCTTCCATCACCCATGTTGCCAGTCTGATTAACTTCTATAATTGTATCCACTACTTTCTTCACATCACCATCATCAACAATCATTGTCAACAAACGTTTTGAAATCAAACGATGGTTCTCTGAAATTGATTCAAGAACTGCTGGTTCAGCAATTGGCTGACCGTCTATAAGTTCTGAAATCAACTCATAATCCACTTTCTTCTTACCTCTACCGTAGACCTTACGACATGTAATAGAAGGAAAACCTACTTCCGAAAGTGCTTTTTTGGTATCGCCTATTTTGTTCATACGAATAATAGCCATAACCTCTTTCATAAAGCCACCTCCTATAATCCTTCTGCGCCACTGCTGATTGTATATGCCTCATCAATATCAGAAACAAAAATCTTACCGTCACCAAATGTACCTTCACCGGTCTTTGCGCTTTTTGCCACAATACCGACAACTTCAGAAACCGCCTCATCTTCTACAACCATTAAAAGAAGTTCTTTTGGAATTTCATCATAATGAACGTTACCAACTTTGACACCTCTTTGCTTACCTCGGCCGACGACATCAACCTTAGTGACCGCTGGATATCCAGCGTCACTTAATTCATCTAGTACAAAAGACACTTTTTTCAGGTCTTATGATTGATCTTATCATTTTCATAACTTGCTACCTCCTTGATTCCAATTTTTCTCATATATTATTGTCTACTGTTGTTCTATTCTACTAATAGAAGCTGATTCAATGCTTCTATACACCAAGAAGTCCAAATTCCATTAGAATTTCTTCAAGTCGCTCTTGTGTCATTGGCTTAGGAATAACAAGATTCTTATTCTCATCAATGTTCTTAGCCAGTGTACGGTACTCATCTGCTTGGTTATGTTCTGGTGCATGGTCAATAACTGTTTTCTTATTAATCTCAGCATGTTGTACCATGTTATCTCTAGGTACGAAGTGAATCAGTTGTGAACCGAGTTCCTTAGCGAAAGCTGTTAGCATTTCGAACTCATTATCTACTTTACGTGAGTTACAAATGATACCACCAAGTCTTGTTCCACCAGTTTCTGCGAATTTGAGAATACCTTTTGCAATGTTATTGGCTGCATACATAGCCATCATTTCACCTGATGCAACGATATAGATTTCTTCTGCTTTACCTTCACGGATTGGCATTGCGAAACCACCACATACAACGTCACCAAGTACGTCATAAAATACATAATCAAGGTCATCTTCATATGCACCTAGTTGCTCAAGCATATTTATAGAAGTAATAATACCTCTACCTGCACAACCTACACCTGGCTCAGGACCACCAGACTCAACACAACGAATGCCTCCATACCCTGGCTTTAAGATTTCATCAAGTTCAATGTCTTCCCCTTCTTCGCGTAATGTATCAAGAACTGTTTGCTGTGCCAAACCATTAAGAATCAATCTTGTTGAGTCTGCCTTAGGGTCACATCCAACAATCATTATCTCCTTACCCATTTCAGCCAATGCTGCTGTTAAGTTTTGTGTTGTTGTTGATTTACCAATTCCACCTTTACCATAAATAGCTACTTGTCTCATGTTTATTCACCCTTTCATTTAACTTAGTTGTACATGATTTACTGTGTCGTTATTAGTTTGTGTGCGCTTTTAATTGACGAGTTACAATAACTTTTTTGATACTAATAATTTGCTGATTCGTTAAAAGTTGCAAATTAGTATACAAAAAGCGCCCTAGAGGATTTCCAGATATCATACTTGTTGAAGCAGAATCTGAATCTCTTCTAAGACGCCATTGCCTTTGCATTTATCAAATAACTCCTCTCACCTGAATCATTTGATGAAATATGTTCTATAACTTATCACCGTTGTCGCACAATTACAAGTATTATTTCATTTTGCAAGAAATCTTCCATGAATTCAAGGCAAAACCCTACCACCTATTTGTCAATTTGTGTCATAAAAATAAGCGGTATACGGAATAATAATTCTCCTTCTCATTTAGTTTCATACAATTCTATCAAATTCCACAATCCATTGACTGATTTTACATTCATTTTGACCTTTTTTAACAATAATTAAAAAAAGCTGAGACTTTTTTGACTTTTAGTGTTTTTGAGGGCATAAAAAAAAGAAATGAAAGAAGAAATCCTTCATTTCTTTGATATTTCAGTTGAAAGATGCATAATTTATTGCATGAATCCTACTTTTATGACTAATCCACTATATGTGGGCTCCTTCAAGATATCTGGCAACAATACTTCTTGGTCCACCACAATAGATAAATCTTTGCAGTTGTTCAAGAGGCGTTAATGCTGTCATTAATGGATCACTGTCTTTAATGACCAAAGCGTCTAATTTGTAGCCTTCTATGAAACTACCTATATCACCAAAGAAGCTGCCATTGACATTGGTTGCTAAATAAAAGGCTTCAGCTTCAGATAATATGCGTTCCTCATTATTAATCATATGACGTATCTTAGAGCATTGAATGGCTGCTGAAATAGTTTTGTTCATCCCCATCTCATGACCAGCACCAACATCAGATCCAAGACCTATCTTTAGACCCCTATCTAGAAACTTGGTTAAAGGCATTATACCGCTGGATAAGTTCATATTAGAATTGGGGCAGTGGACTAAATAAATACCTTTTTCTTTAGCAAGTTCAATTTCTTCTTCTTCCAAATATATGCTATGGGCCATCAATGTCTTTTCATTTCCATAAAGACCTGCCTTAACATAGACGTCACTGTAGTTATCTGTTCCTGGAAACAATGATTTCACCCACTCAACTTCTGACTTGTTCTCAGCCAAATGTGTTTGGACAGGTACATGATATGTCTTAGATAAATCTCCAAGACCTTTCATTAACTCCATGGTACAGCTTGGGGCAAATCTTGGTGTCACTATGGGCTTGATGACTGACCCATCATTATAATCTTCAATAAATTCCTTTGTTTCTCTAAGAGAACGTTGTAGTGGTTGAGCAAGACTAACTGGTGCATTCTGGTCCATATTTACAATCCCTACATATGCTGATAGGCCCTTATATTCAAGTGCCTCCATGAGGAATCTGGTACTCTCGCTATGACTTGTTGCAAATATACAAGACCTAAGAGAACCTTCATCGTATAGGCTATCAACAAAATGAGGGTATACTTTCTTCGCATAGTTTACATCTGCAAAACGTCCCTCAAGCATAAAGGTATATTGGTCAAGCCAATCAATGAGTTCAAGATTAAGTCCTAAACCTATTTGCATATATTGAGGTGCATGAATATGTAAATCAATAAAAGAAGGTATGATAATAGCATCACCATAATCAATAATATCTTCTTCCCCAAGCTCTGATGGTGCTGTCTCATAAACACCAACTACTAGGTCATCGTCATACACAAGATAGCTGTCAGGATGCACTTCAAATCTTTCTTTTGTTTTGGTAAAAATAATATGTCCTTTGAGTGCTTTTTTCATTACTGCCTCCTTTACCACAATCTTAGTATTTCATATATTTCTCTTTATCTTAGCTAATTATAATTAGCGTATGTGAGTACCAACATCACCTCTAACAGCATCTCGTAATACACTAGGGCTGGTTATAATGGCTTCCTTGCCACCTTTTTCGATGTAGTGGGCTGCAGCTTCGATTTTTGGCAACATGCTACCAGGTGCAAATTGACCTTGGGCCTTTAATTCTTCAATCATTTTAAGATCTAGAATCTTCAGTGCCTCTTGGTTTTCTTCATTGTAATTAATATAAACATAATCAACTGCCGTGGAAATGATGAACAAGTCTGCTTCCAGTTGAGACGCAAGCAGGCTAGTTGCGTGGTCTTTATCTATAACCGCATTCACACCTTGAATGCTGCCATCTTCCTTACGGATTACTGGTATTCCACCACCACCAACGGCTATAACTGTAAAGTCATTCTGAAGTAAGGTCTCTATAGCTCGTCGTTCTACAATACGTTTTGGTTTCGGTGAAGGTACAACACGTCTGTAACCTCTACCTGCATCTTTGATTAATTCCCAGTCAGGATGGTCATGTCTAATGGCATCAATCTGGGCATCATCATAGAAGCTGCCTATGGGTTTAGATGGATGGGTAAAGGCCAAATCATCTTTGTCAACTTCAACTTGTGTGACAAGGGTTACGGCTTTTGTTGTTCATGTCCCTTTTTTTGAATTCATTCTGCAAAGCCTGTTGAATCTGATAGCCAATAGCCCCTTGGGTATCGGCATCACAACTAACCAGAGGCACTGGATGCATGTGCTCCACTTCCTGTGCAATCTCGCTTCGTCTCATAATGAATCCAACCTGTGGTCCATTGCCATGGGTGATAACCACCTTGTAGCCAAGTTCTATGATATCAACGATATGGCTCACTGTTTCACAAACAGCTTTATACTGGTCTTCAACAAATTGATGTGCTTTATCTTTGATAAGTGAATTGCCACCTATGGCAATGACTGCTAGTTTACTCATTGCTTCACTTCCTTTTTCTACATATTCCATCCAGTTGAATCATACTTCGACTTGGTGTATAATGAAGATAGAAAAAGGTGCTACCTGACGGTTAGCCTAGATAGTTCTTAGTTAAAAGTAACCGGTCTCGGCTAAAAGGCGGTTACTTTTTTGTATGTTCACGATTATCTCGAAATTGACTATAGACGTATACAACTCTTGCAACAATTGTTACAATCGTGGCAATAATTCCTATAATCTCCATACTTATCACCCCTTCCCATCAAAGAATGGGAGTGACCAACCGCCAGTCCGCCTAAACGAAACGTAGCACCATATTATATTTTATCAGAACATTTGTTCCCATGCAAATGTGACTTTTTATTTGGCTCTCGAACCTTGTCGAATGTGCTTCACACATATTCCAAACGAGATCTTGCTTTCGGACGAAGAAAAGCACTTCGAGTTCTCATCGATTGCAAGCAATCGACTGCCACTCACATGCGAATTGTCATTTAATGACAATATAGCATTACCTTCCTCTACTGTACTCGGACCTTGCAATTACACCCAAACGAGACTAGCTTTCGGACGAAGAAAAGCACTTCGCCTATCGCCTATGTCCTCGAACCTTGTATGTTGTGTGTCACACAACTACCAAACGAGACGTAAAAAGTCATCACTGTATGTCTTTTTACTTACCGCCCATGGTCAAAACCATGACGGCCTTGGCGGTGTGGATACGGTTTTCTGCTTCGTCATAGACGATGGAATGTGGCCCGTCGATAACACTGTCTTCGACTTCGTTGCCTCTGTCAGCTGGCAAGGCGTGCATATACATAACATTGTCACTGGCAAGGTCCATCATTTCTTCAGTACATTTCCAGCCCTTGTAAGATTCTAGTAAATCATCTACAACATCATCAGATTGGTTGTTGACCCAGCTTCCCCAGTTCTTAGGAATGACCACGTCAGCATCGGTATAAGCTTCTACCATATCATGGGTAATTCTAAAGGAACCACCATTCTTATGGGCATTTTCCTTGGCTTGGTCGATAGCCCAGTCTGGAAGGTCATAGCCTTCTGGATAAGCTAGAGTTACATCCATGCCATAACGTGGGAACAACAATGCTTGGGTTAATGGTACAGATATTGGCTTCTTATGGCTTGTTGCATAGGCCCAAATAATGGATACTTTGAGATTCCTAGTAGTATCTACTTTTTCCTTAATAGTCATTAAATCCGCAATACCCTGCATTGGATGGTATAAGTCGCATTGCAAGTTCATAATTGGCACAGATGAATGTTTGGCCATGTCACGTAGGTACTTATTTCCTACTTCCCAGAAACAGTTCCGACATGCAATACCATGTCCATAACTGGATAAGATAACGGCTGTATCTTTTGCCACTTCACCATGGCTTACTTGCATTGTTGAAGTATCAAGGAAATTGGCATGGCCACCAAGTTGTGCTATCCCAGCTTCCATAGAATTCCTTGTTCTGGTTGATTGCTCAAAGAACATTAAGAACATTGTTTGATAAGGCAAATAAGGTGTTGGCACACCCATTGCAAAATTCTTCTTAAGGTCATAGGACACTTCAAGGAGTGTATCAATTTCTTCTTTGGTCCAGTCTTGTAATGAAATAAAATGTTTTCCCTTAAATCTAGTTTGCATAATCGTCCCTCTTTTCTATATCTCTATTAGTTTATTCTTATTTATCTCAGTTCATTTACGTCATACACTTATACTGAATGGGCACAGCTGCATATAGGGCTGCTGCTGATACTAGTTCATCTTTCCATGTTTTCTCATTTGGTGCATGGGCTTGGTCTTCATGTCCAGGTCCAAATCCGATACATGGTATACCATAACGACCCATTATGGATACGCCATTGGTTGAAAATGTCCATTTATCCACTAAAGGTTCTTTATCAAACAAGCCTCTAAAAGCTTCCACCATGGTCTGACACGCAATGTGTTCTTCCGGTAATACCCATGTTGGAAAGAAACAATCAGTTGGGTAGGTAAGCCCTGTATAAGCTGGTCTTGCATAGCTATACATTGACACCTTGGCCTCTGCTTCAATCACTGAAGGTAAAGACCTAATTTCCTCAAGGGCTGATTCATAGGTCTCACCATCTGTCAGTCTTCTGTCAACAGATATGGAACATCCATCTGCCACCGCACACCTTGATGGTGAGCTGAAGAATATCTGTGATACAGTTAAGCTACCTTTGCCGAGAAAAGCATCGTCTTTTAGCTTTGGATGTAGGGTCTTAAGGTCACTAATAATCGGTGCCATTTTGTATATGGCATTATCGCCTCTTTCCGGTGCAGATCCATGACAACTTATACCACTGGTTTCAACCAATATCTCCATTCGGCCACGTTGGCCTCTGTATATGTTCAGTGAAGTAGGTTCAGTAATCACAACGAACTCAGGCTTGATGCCACTTTCCTCAACTATGTACTGCCAGCAAAGACCATCACAATCTTCTTCTTGAACCGTTCCAGTAATAAGGACTGTCACACCTTCAAGCAAGCCAAGTTCTTTCATAATCTTAGCACCATAAACCATGGAGGCCATACCACCTTCTTGGTCAGAAGCACCTCGACCAAGAATCACTTTATCGTCCTCATAACCTTCGTAAGGATCATAATCCCAGTTCTTAATTTCACCAACACCTACTGTATCAATATGAGCATCCATTGCAATTAGAGTTTCACCACTACCCATATATCCAAGGACATTGCCCATTGGGTCCACTTCAACTCTGTCAAAGCCAACATGTTCCATTTCTGACTTAATCCGTTGTATGACCATTGCTTCATCACAGCTTTCACTGGGTAAGCGAATCATGTCTCTTAAGAAGTCAGACATATCTTTTCTAAACGATTCTGCAAGCCCTGCTATATCTTTGTAAGGTATCTTGGTATATCCACTATCAGCCATACTAGACCTCCTCACGTAATTTAACTATCTTGTCATTATATTCTGCTACTTTATCGTATTCCTTGTCCCAGAAAGACATTTCTCGCATCTTGTCTAAGTAGTCTTTGGAATAGCCAAAGGGTAGCCAATCTTTCTCTTTTTGATTAAAGAGTTGTTCTTTCATCAAAGGACTTCTAAAGTCCGTAATCATCCCTGTATCTGCATTGTCAAAGACGTCCTTCTTCCAACGTCTAAGAACAAAATCTTCTGTCTCAAGGTAACGTTGTTCAAGGTCTTCAAGAACAGAATCATACCGATCAAAACCATCTGTTGCTATGGTAACAACATTGTCATCTGGACCAAGATTTAAGTATTTGGCCATCTTAATTGCACCAAGAATATTGCAGATACCTGAGACACCAAACAAGTCTTTTAGGCACTGGGTCAATGAATAGTCAATGCCAGCTTCTTCAAGGATTTTGCCACCATCATGTATAAGCTTCAAACCTTTTACACAATCATCGTCTTCTATCATAACAACAAAGTCTGTGTTAAGGACATTGTGAATCAGGGTACACATCTTATCCCCTATACCTTCAATACGATGTTGGCCTCTACCACCATCGGTTAAGGTAGAACACTCGTAAGGTTCTAGAGCAACAATCTTGGCCTCAGGAAATACAGTCTTGATATGGTCACCTGCAGCAATGGTACCTGAAGAACCGAGAGCGGATGTAAAGGCTGCGATACGTCCGTTACCCACACCTTTGACTGCGTCTACAGCGCTGTGTCCTGTTACATGACGATGAAATCTATAATTTGGAAATAGTTCAAATTGAGCCAAAGCTTTGTTGCTTGGCACTTTCATTAATTCATAGGTACGCTCCAGTGTTAATATAACATCTGACTCTGTGCCCGGAGTTAAATCTAGAGTTGCACCGTATTTACGTATGCGTTCATAACGTTCCTTGCTCATATTGTCAGGCATTATGACTATGGCATCGTAGCCCATTAGATTACATATATAGCTAACACCAATACCAAAGTTACCTGTTGATGGACCAAGTATGGTGTGTTGGCCTGGCATGATTTCTCCATCCACACAGCCTTCAATTAATGTTGAGTAAGCTGGGCCAACTTTATGGGAACCAGAAGGGAAATAGGTACCAAGCATAACCACAATATTGGCATCAACACCCGTTAATTCTTTAGGTAAAATGACTTTGTGAATGCCCCCTTCTTTGTTTTTCCAAGAAATATTAAATAAGTTCAGTGGGTTCAGTTCATCTGCTTTGGCTTCTTGAACCTTGGCCATTAGTGATTCTGGTAAGGAGTTTGGGTTTAGCATTTCGTCATAGTTTGGTCCAAAAGGTATTGTACTCATGAGTTTCCCTCCAATTCGTTATAGATGTCTATAAAATGACTAAGTTTTGGCTTAAGGCTAATGGGCCCTGCCACAGATTTTTGTCCATTGGCTGTATCTTTCAGTCCATTGCCTGTAGATATGACAACACAAGTGGCATCTTTTTTGATTACACCTGATTTGGTGGCATTGATTAAACCTGCGAGGCTTGCTGCAGCAGCTGGTTCGGCAAATATGCCTTCTGTTTTACCAAGAAGGGCCATGGCCGATAAGATTTCCTCATCACTGACCAAAACATAGTCTCCCTCCGATTTAGTGACAGATTCAAGAGCTTTGATAGGGTTTCTTGGAATGCCAACTGAAATACTGTCAGCTAAGGTATTTTCTTCCTCTGGGATGGGCATTCTATTTTCTTTAAAAGCATGGTAGAGAGGTGCACACCCTTCTGCTTGTACCCCTAGAATTCTGGGAATTCTCTCAATATAACCTAATCTGTGCATGTCATAGAAGCCTTTGTAAACACCCCCGATTGTACAACCATCGCCTACTGAAACAATAACCCAGTCAGGCACTTTGTAGTCAAGTTGTTCACAAATCTCAAGAACCACCGTCTTCTTACCTTCCACCAATAGTGGGTTAATAGCAGCGTTGCGGTTATACCAGCCATAATGGTCTATGGCTTCTTTGGACAATTGATAGGTTGCTCCATAATCCCCTTCAACTGAGATAACCATGGCTCCATATACTAAGAGCTGGGTCAACTTTCCAACAGGTGCCCTCCTAGGTACAAAAATGACCGTGTCAAGGCCTAGTCTAGCGGCATTGCCTGCTAAAGATGAGGCTGCATTGCCTGTTGAACTGCAAGCTATGGTCCTTTTACCTAGCTCCAAGGCTTTAACAACTGCGATAGCTGATGCTCTGTCCTTTAAGGATCCTGTAGGGTTAAGGCCGTCATCTTTCACATAAAGGTTAGCCATACCAACAACTGATGACAGATTAGGAACACTGTACAGGGGTGTGTTACCAACACTAAGGGTTTTGTCCAAGTACCTTGTCTCAACAGGAAGCAAGGCACTATAACGCCATATACTTCGGTCGCTATACTTATCAAACCGGTGGCCACCTAATACTTTCTTGATTTTTTTGTAATCATAAATAACATCTAGAATTCCCTCATCATCACAATGGGGACATGTATACATCTGTGCCTCGTTGGTATCATACTCTCGGTGACATACAGTACACTGGTAACCTTCCACATGGGACATGCTTTCACCTCATTTTTTAAACATTGATATCCACAAATTCAAACTTATTCACATCAAATAGCCCCTTATCCGTCAACTTAAGCTCTGGAATGACAGGTAAAGCCAGAAAAGCCAAAGTCATAAAGGGTTCGATTGATTTACTAATCCCCATCTTAGTGCCACGGGCATTCATTGTCTTCATCTTCTCAACCATGGTATGAAGCGGTGCATCGGTCATAAGGCCTCCAACTTCAAGGACCAGTGTATCAAGGACCTTGCCATCCCTGCAAATTGTCATTCCACCTGATACTGACTTAAGCTCCTCAATAGCAAGGCGCATATCCTTATCATTGTCACCTATAACGATGACATTGTGTGAATCATGTGCAATAGTCAACGCTACAGCACCGTGTTTTAGGCCATAACCTTCAACTAATCCAAGGCCAACGTTGCCTGTCATCTTATGTCTTTCAACAACCGCTAACTTCAAAATATCTAACTTATCATTATGAACAAAACACTCCTCTTTGGTGTCGACTTTTCGAATGACGCTATCTGTAATGATGCTCTCCTCTTGAAGGGCAATCACCCTAGCAATGCCACTTGGAATTTTTAGGTCAAGGTCTATGTCATTTACATCTCCTAATTTAACTGTCATTAATACTCGATCATCCACCTCAGGTTCTACATCAAAGAGTGGTGCTTCTTTGTTGGCCACTTTTTTGCCTTCTTTGTAAACTGAATCAATAATAACTTTGTCAAGGTCACTAAGAACCACTAAGTCTGCTTCAAAACCAGGGGCTATAGCGCCTTTACGAGTTAGACCATAACACTCCGCTGTGTTAAGTGTGGCCATCTGTATGGCAGTAATTGGACTAATTCCAAGTTCAATAGCACGTCTTACATTATGGTCGATATGACCTTCATCTAATATATCCATTGGTTGTTTATCATCTGTACAAAACATAAGGCGACGACTGTTTTCTCCTGTAACACCACCCAGAAGAGTGTCCAAGTTCCTTGTTGCTGAACCTTCCCTAATATGGACATACATACCTTTGCCAACTTTTTCTAGGAGCTCTTCTTTGGTGGTACATTCATGGTCTGTTCTAACGCCAGCCGCAATATAAGCATTCAGTTCTTTGCCAGCAACTTGTGGGGCGTGACCATCTATCCTTCTGTCTGCCATCATTTCAAGCTTCTCATGAACCCCTTTGTTGCCATATATAACACCTGGGTAATTCATCATCTCACCCAGACCTAGAACATGGTCATGATACTTAAGGGCAATCAAATCTTTGGCCTGCAAAATGGCTCCTGCCACCTCATACTCGGTCGATGGTACACATGAGGGTAACATGATATAAACTTCAAGAGGTGTTTTCTCACTAGCCGCCAACATGTATTCTATTCCAGCAAGGCCACATACATTGGCAATCTCATGGGGGGTCTGCAATAATGCTTGTAGTCCCCTTTGGCATGACCAGTTTGGAGAACTGGGCAGGTGTCAACATACTGGATTCAATATGGACATGGCCATCTATAAAGCCTGGACACACATAATGACCTTCTAGGTTGACCTCCTCATAACCTTCATAATCACCAACACCAACGATCAAACCTTTTTCTATGGCGATATCGCCTTCTTCAATTTGCCCATTTAGGACATTCACTACTTTGCAATTCTTAAGTACCAGGGAAGCTTTTTCGGCACCTCTAGCAATCTTCACTTCACTTATTGGCATAGTCTTGTCTCCTCATTTGTGCTAAATAACTTGCATATGTCATCTTCCATTAAAATCTAGGTGGTGTTATTGTCGAAATAAACTTAAGAGGCACATCCCCTGTATTGGTGATTTTATGGGGGATATTCGCATAATAATAGATTGTATCACCATGATATAAAGTGTATTCATCACCACCAATAGCAATGAAAAGTTGACCTTCAATCACAAAAATAACTTCCTCTCCAATATGAGCCATCGGCTCTTCACACGTGGTTCCACCTGGCTCTAAAGTGCCCATAAATGTTTCCATCTGGCGGTTTAAGTCAGGGGATAACAACTCATAGGTCACTTGGGATTCTGGAAAAGCGATGGTTTGTCTCTCGTTATGTCTTACAACTCTACTGGCATTACTTTCTTCTACAAAAAAATGGAATACAGCAACGTCAAGGGCTTCTGCTATTTTACGTAATGAGGTTATGGAAGGTTCTGCAAGTTCTCTTTCCACCTGGCTTATGAATCCAGGTGACAGACCCGTAAGATCCGACAGTTCTTTCATGCTCATAGCCGCTTCATTGCGCTTACGTCGTATTTTTTCTCCTAACATAGACAACCTCCTTGGGTAATCTGGATACCACTTACAAATGTTTCAAAAAATCAATGATCAGATTCCTGGCCGTTATTTTACGATAATCCGCTGATGAACGTTGGTCATCAATTGGTGTAATCAGTGGTGTGTATCTTTCTGCTATGTCTTCTCTATTCTCTTTAACGTAATTCACTGTCTTGCCCACAAGTGAGGCTTCAATACTTTTATCTCTTAGAATGGTTGGTGCAACGGCACCGATGGCTAATCGAAAGTCTTTTATTTGGCTTTTCTTAATGTTGGCAGCACCGGTAAAACAAATTTTGGAGATAGCATCCGCCTTGCGCCCACCGACTTTTCTATAAACCATATGGTTAAAGTGATGGTCAGTCATTATAATCTCCTTGACCATTTCATCGTTGGCCAAACTAGTTGCACCAGGTCCCATGATGAACTCCTCGATTGGAACATGTCTAATACCATAAGTCGATTCTAATACCATTACTGCATCTAGTAGATACAGAACTGGTAATGAATCTCCAGCAGGCGATGCATTGACTACGTTACCTGCTAATGTCCCACTATGACGTATTGCTGGTGATGCCATAACTTTGATAGCTTCTAGCAATAACTCCGGTGTATGAAAATGATCTAATATGTCCTCTAGGGTTACGTTGGCACCAATATGGACTTCACTTTGATGTCTGTCAATGTAATTAAGCTCCTCAAGGCCAGAAACAAACATGACATCATTGTCAAACTTTGGCGGAGTATCACTCCATGACCGTCTTTTGACCATAAGGTCAGTGCCACCTGCTATGATGGTAATGTCTTTCTGACTTAAAATCTCTAAGGCTTCATTATAAGATTGTGGGTAATGGCTCTCTACCATAGGTCACCCTCCTCTTCTACCAAGTACTTAATGGCACTGACAATCATGTTGTAACCTGTACAGCGACACAAATTGCCTGACAAACCATCTCTAATCTCTTCTTCATTTGGGTTTGGGTTGGCACTTAACAAAGATTCAGTGGCTATAACCATACCTGGTGTACAGATACCACACTGAACCGAACCAAAATTCTCAAAGGCACTGCGAATGGCTAGGCCTCTTTCGGTCTCGCTAAAACCTTCAATGGTTATGATGCTTTTTCCATGAATGGCACCAAGAGGTGTGATACATGAATTCATAATCTTGTGGTCAACAAGGACTGCGCAACCACCACATTCACCTTCACCACACCCTTCTTTAACACCAACCAAGCCAAAACCTTCTCTTAGAACATCAAGGAGGCGTTTGGTAGGGTCTTCATTTGAGATGACTTCACTGCCATTAAGCATAAAACGTACCTCGTTCATTTCGACGCCTCCCTCTTTAAGCTAACAATATACTCTGGTGATGCTGGTATTTGCATCACCTTTTTACCAATGGCATTCTCAATGGCCAGGGCCACTGCTGGAGCTCCGCCAATAAGTGTTAACTCCCCTGCCCCTTTAGCACCATAAGGTCCAAGTGGGTATGGGTTATCCATCAGCTCTGTCACCATATATGTCGTATCCACTGCTGTAGGTATGACATAATCCGTCACACTACGTTGATGGACTATGCCTTTGTAATTATTCATCACTTCAAGGTAACCGTAACTAATGCCTTGTAATAAGCCCCCATCTGCCTGTCCGTAGATGACCTTTTCATCAATTGCCTTGCCAACATCATAGACAGACCATGTACCAACAATACTGACCTCACTGGTCACTGTGTCCACATCAACTTCAACCACATTACAGCCCCATGAATAGGCCGGATAGGCATCACCTTGTAAGCTATCTTGGTCCCACTTGACATAGTCAGGTTGCTTATAACGTTCTTCAACCAACTTGGCCTCACCGCTTAACCATTCTTCTTTCATAAGCTTAGCTGCTCTAGCAAGCAAACCACCGACAACCATCATGGTTCTTGATGCCACTGTTGGGCCTGAATCAGGCACCAAATCTGTATCAGGGTTGTTAAAGACAACCTGATCCATAGGCAACTCCAGAAGGCTTGCCACTAATTTACGAAATGTGGTCTTGACCCCTTGGCCCATATCAACACTGGCTACCAATATGGTCACCACATCTTCTTCTGACTTTTGAAGTCTAACAACTGCCTTGATATGGTCTTGTTCTCCACTACCTGTGAAACCACAACCATGTAAAAACCAACTCATACCAATACCTTTATGAACCGTAGAACGGTCATATCGCTTTACCTTGTCTTTGTAATCTGATAGCTCCATAACACGTTCAATCATCTGAGTCATGATAATAGGGTCTCTAAACTCACCACTGGTGGATGTTTTATCCCCTTGCTTAGCAAGGTAGAATTGTTTGAAAACCAATGGATCCAGTCGTAGTTCCTTGGCAATATGTTGCATAAACATCTCTACTGCGAAGATCATCTGTGGTGCTCCAAAGCCTCTGAAGGCCCCTGTTGGAACAGTGTTTGTCCTATAGACATCACCGCTGATGCTTAGATGATCAATGGTATAGGCACCCGTTGCCGCAATCATGGCACGCTGAAGTACTACCCCTGACAAGCCAATAAATGCTCCACCATTTAGGCTAACGTGTGAACGAATGCCTATGAGACGTCTTTCCTCATCTATGGCCGCTTCCATGTGTATGGTTGAAGGATGACGCTTAGTGGTAAAGGCTACATCCTCACTACGTCCATAAATCAATTTGATCGGCTTTTGTATCTTTTGTACTGCAATGGCTACTTGACAGGCAATAAGTGATGGAAATTCTTCTTTGCCACCAAAGGCACCACCTGTTGTTGTTTGGACAACGCGTACATCATCTTCTCCACATCCAAGACCTACAAGCAATGCATTCTTCACATAATATGGACATTGGATTGATCCCATAACCGTAATCCGGCCATGTTCGTATAGTCCAATTACACCTTGTGGCTCAATGTAAAGTTGCTCTTGATAGCCTGTATTGTATGTATAAGTAATTGTTTGATGGGCCTTATCAAAACAAGCTTCACCATCACCTTTGTCATAATCATAATGTACTGCACTGTCTATATAGTCATAGACAGGCTCTTCTTCTTCAATCTCTATCTCTATGGCTGACATGATGTCTTCGATAACTACTTTATCTTGACCAACGATCAGTAGAATTGGCTCTCCAATATGATGGACGGTCTCATCAGCAAATATTGGCCAATCCTCATAAATCATATTCACATAGTTCTCACCTGTGATGTCCTGGCAATCCACAATGGTATAACCTTCAGGTAAGTCTGGATAAGAACGACTTATGATGACACCCTTTGACACAGGGGACCTATAAGTTCTAGCGTAGAGTGTTCCTTCTGGTTTGATGTCATCAATATAGACAGCCTTGCCAGTGATTTTCTCTTCGTTATCCACTTTGTTTACAGACTTGTCAATTGTGACAATTTCTTTAGTCTTATCAACAGACACCACTACACCTCCCTACTTTTATCCACTATATCCTTGGGTTTTCCTGTTGCTTCAATGGGTTTTGCTGTAACTTCAATGGCTTTGACTGGACACTTGCTAACGCAAAGATGGCAGCCAAAACATAAATCTGAATCCATCTTGATCTTTTCATCAAATGTGATGGCAAAATAAGGGCATATCTTTTCACATAAAAGACACTTAGTGCACCTATCATAATCTACATAAGGTACTGTCTTTTCATAAACAACATGAGACCTAAGTCTTGCCTTTTTCACATCTTCCATTGACTCAAAGCCACATTGTTTAAGGGCTTTTGGCATATCCTCAATAATCTTCTGGTAAAGGTTTTTCCCCTTTAATAAGGCTGCAGACAACATCTGTACACCATCAGCACCTGCAAGAAGAAATTCAATCACATCTTCTGCACTTGCTACACCACCAACGCCAATAACTGTAAAGTCAGGCATTGCCTGTTTGACTTCATAGACAACAGCCAAGGCCAAATTCTTAATGGCAGGCCCTGAGGTCCAAACGAAACCACTTTCACTTCCGTAAATAATAGACTGGCTTTTGGCATCAATCTTAATGGTTGGACCAAGAGAATTGATAGCCGCAATACCTGATGCCCCAGCCTCTCTAACCGCCTTGGCAAAGGCTACCTTATCTGGGATATGGGGACTTACTTTCATATAGATTGGTTTCTTGGTTAGGCTGCGTATTGTCATTACCGTTTCTTTAATTACGGATAAGTCCTTGCCTACGTAGTGGTTGATACTTCAAAAGCATCGGCATAAGGATTAAGTAGTGGAATCAAAACTTCCATGTCTTCTTTGCTATAACCAACTGACACAATTAAGGGCTGGCCAGCTTGTTTCTTATAAGCTGGTAAAAACTCTTCAAGCCACTTCTCTTTGCTATGTTCAGACCAAAGTTCTGAGTTCATCACATAATATTTATCACCATAAATACAAGGTCTTGGCACTACAGCCGCTTTGGTTGAAATGGTCTTGGTCACAACGGCCCCCACCCCTTGTTTACTCATAAACTCAAGTTTGTTTAGGTCACCCACCAAGGGACCAGAAGCTGGCATCAAAGGGTTGTTTAAGACCAATCCATCAAATTCTACTGATAACATATCAACTCAACCTTTCCCATAGTTTTTTGGAAGTTTTTGCAGCCTCTTTGTATTTATAATCAAGGACCTTACAGACCTGATAATCATTGACCAACCAAAACCCACCACACCACACATGTCTTGGTCTAAAACTGTTGGCCATACCAAAGAACAAATGGCCAAAAGCATTATCTATGGCTATTGGGGTTGGTGCAATATAAGGTAGCAATAACATATCTGCTTCATAGCCCTCTTCGATTCTACCTAGCTGTAGGCCAAACATGTCTGAGACATAGTCATAATTGGCTTGAACAATTCTTTGAAGGTCGTCTAGAGAAAAACCTGTTGGACTTTTGGATTTATGGTGCATAGTGTAATATAGGTTTAGCCATTCTGTTGTTATGCTTGAACTAATGCCATCATTGCCGATTAAGACAGGAATATCGTGTTTCTTCAACAGTTCATAATCAGGTAAACCTACACTATTGTTCATGTTAGAAGTAACATTGAGTACCACATAACAATCTCTTTTCTTAATAATTTGAGCTTCTTCTTCATTGATATAGAGGCAATGGCTAATAGGCTGTTTTTATTTAGAAGACCAAACTTATCTAGTCTTTCAACCACCCTAAGGCCATGAAGCTTTTCACATTCCAGCTCATCCATTTCACTTTCTGCTACATGAATATGAATGGGGCAATCACCTATGACCTCTTTCACTTTCATTAGGGTATCATCTGATAAGGACAGGGATGCGTGTAATCCAAATAGTCCTCTTGACTGATTCGTATTATTTTCCATAAAACTTACATTCTCATCGATACATTCCCTAACATCAAAACGATCACTTGTCTCAAAACAGTATATGCCTCTTAGTCCAACTTCATCACTGACTGCCTTTTTCAGGACAGACAAACTCCCTCTGATATCACGACCACTGGCATGATGGTCAATTAGTGTTGTAACGCCATTTTTGACTGTATCAATACTGTGAACAATGCCACTGGCATAATTGCATTCATTGCCTAGTTGCCTGTCAAGTTTCCACCATAGCTGCTTAAGGATATCCATAAAATTCTGAGGGTCATAATCAAGGCTTAGACCTCTAGCAAAAGTAGAATAAATATGACTATGGGCATTAACAAGGGAAGGCATCAAAATATAACCATAGCCATCGATGACCTCATCCACATCACCTGAAAAATCACTCATTGGTCCAACTTCTTTTATTTTGGAATCAAAAAGTATGTATTGGTTATGGGCAAAATGATTGAAGTCATAGATAGTTACATTAATAATTGCAGTCATGCTTCCCTTCATCAGTGATACCTCACTTTCCTATGGGCATTCGTACGAAATGTCCTACAGAACCAATTACCAGTGCCCTGTCCTTAATGACAAATTGACCTTTACAAATCGTTGAGACAACCTGACCTTTGACCCTTATGCCTTCAAATACACTGTAATCAGATGCTGAATTGTCTTGACCGATGGTGTGTTCTACATCTGGGTTATAAATCATTATGTCAGCATCGCTCCCCAGAGCCAAACTACCTTTTTGGGGGGGGTATAAACCAAAAAACTTTGGCTGGATTGACGGACATCTTTTCTACAGCTTCAAGTCCTAGCATGTTGTACATTAAGTTAAAGGAATGTTCTACACCACCAATACCCATTGGGGTCATTACCAAAGGTTTGTCTTGTTTACTACCTGACATATAAGAACAATGGTCTGTACCTATAGTCGTAATATGGTCTTTTAGCTTAAGTAGTTTTTCTTTAGAAGCCTTCTCTCTAAGTGGTGGGGCAACAGCAAATAAATAACCTTTATCTTCTTTATAAACTGAATCATCTAAGTAAAAGTAATGGGGACAAGACTCAATGGTCAAGTGACTTCCTACAAGGTTGTTATAATTCTCAAGGATTGCTTCTAATGTTTCACCATGACTTAGATGAACCATGTATAAATTGCCCTCAGATTCTTCCACTAGATGACACATAAATAAGGCTTCTTCTTTTTCAGCTTCTTTTGGCCTTGCATTTGGCAAATCTTTGACTTGATAATTGGGATTAAGGTCGATGAGTTCATCTTTCTCAATATGAGCTAAAACCATAAAATCATCCTTAGCTGAGGCTTTTAGCAACTCCCTAATCTCGTTCTCATAAGTCCGTCTTCCAGATTCTGAGTAAGTGGTGAAAAGCTTGATGGAATTCATACCATAACATTTCATTTCTTCAACAATCTGCTCTACTTCTCCCACCGGATTCTTAACTGTCACATGAAAGGAGTAATCAATCATTGATTTCTTAGCCAATTTATACCTTGCGCTAAGGGCTGAACGCAGCTGACTAGCACTGTCAATAGGGTCTAAAAAATCAATAAATGTGGTAATGCCTCCATAAGCTGCAGATATGGAACCTTGATAAAAATCATCTACAGACTTTAGACTTCCGCTACCAAGTTCAAAGTGAACATGGGGATCAATCAGACCCGGAAGAACTAGGCATCCTTTGGCATCGTATATCTCTTTTGCTGGACACTGATTGTCGTTAATTGCTACAATATGGTCTTTGTTAATCCACAAGTTCTGCTTTTGCAGTTCCCCTTCAATGTATAGCAAACCTCCAATGATTCCAAAATCATACATATGTAATCCTTTCCATTGCTATTAAAATTCTGTTACCTCTTTAATGATTGCCTCTGTTAGGGTTTCATCAGTCTTATCATCAACAAGCGTCTTATAATCTGTGATACCATAACGATCAATCACAGCGTCAACCGCTTCTTTCCTGACCGTTACATACAACTCACATCCCGACATGACAAGTTCACTCATAATACCGTCAAAACATTGGCCTTCCAGTTCCAAAGGACCAATCTCATCTAGAAATATAGCTTGTGTTCCATGGGCAATCATATGACGTAGACTTTGTTCCACCCATTCTATTGTGTCTCTTGAAAAGCAATAGGGTCCAATTGTACACATAACATCAAAGCCCTCTGGTAAAAGATTGTCTCTAACAATAAAGGACCTTCTCTCCCTTGTCGCCAAACGGTGCATATCGTATCCTATGACTCTATGGTTCATCATATTCTTAATGGCTACGAAACCATCAGCTGATTCACTGTCCTCATACAACTTCAATAATCTGGATGTTTTTCCTGAGTTAATATTCCCTGTAATGATATTAACCATTAATAATCACCTCGCATATGTTTGTGACCGGATTTGTCATATTGTATCGATAACATTTCAGCTGCAATAGAAGCAGCTATCTCAGCTGGTGATCCACCACCTGTATCAAGTCCTATAGGTGAGTAAAAGTTCTCAAGATTGACTTGGTCCCCATATGCCTCATAAGTCTTTGATAAATAGTCTTTCAACTTAAGCAAAGAACATAACATACCAATATATTTTGGCTTAATGTCTTTTTCAATTACTTTATGAAGCACATTATAATCATATTTGTGAGAAGGTGTGCATACAATGATATAGCTATTCCTTCTAATGGTCTCAGTCTCAATGAACTCTACAAATGACATAGCCACCTTTCGGTCAGCACCTTCAAAGACATCAATAACTTGTGACCTTTCATCAATAACGGTCAAATGATAATTCATCGTCTTTAAAACTCTGGCCAAGGCTTGTCCCACATGACCAGCACCAAAAATATAGACATAAGCTTTTACACCTATATACTCAAAAAACAAAGTAGCACTACCACCACAAGCCATAGGCAATGTTTGGGCATCGTCAATTACTTTTCCTTCCATTAGAAGATATTTCTTAAGCTCAGATGTGCCCGATTTGACCAATAATTTGCAACGTTCTCTGGCTTCATATTCAATGGCTCCACCACCTACAGTTCCATAAGCCATGTCCGATTCGGTTACCAACATCTTTTTGCCAACTTCTAGTGGCCCTTCACCCTGTTTTTCAACAACAGTCACCATCATACATGGTATGCCTTGTTTTACATATTGACTTAAACTTTCATAAATCTCCATATCAGCCACTTCCTCACTTATCTAATCTGTCTAATTCAACTGTCTAACTACATATACTTGCACTTATAACTTTTATAAGGCAAATGTTGAACCTATGGCAAGAAGTGTTACAACCAAGGCATAACTTGCTGGAATTCTTTTTTGTCCCCAAGAGATACCAAAACTGATTCTCTCTATGGTGATTGATATTAGGACTAATGAGGCTGCGATCACTCCGTTTAGGACTATAAAACTAATTGCCTGATTAGGTGTTCCAAGCCATTTGGCAAGCCTGCCAGTTATAGCAAAACTTCCATACATATAGACAACGAACAATGCTCTCCACGAAATAGAAGTTGCCAAAGAAGCCATGATATTATGCTTAACTTTTTCGCTCATAATAATGGGTATGGCAGCGAATACAACTATGGCCTCAATAATCATTGCATCATAGGGTTAATGGTTTTGACTGCTGGAAGACCTGGCAATAGCAAATCAACCGCTTTGATTGCTGCCGCAATTATTGCAATAGCCATTAGAGACCATCTTACATTTGCCACTCTATAAGCCCTTGCCAATAATCCAAGGGCAATTGGGAACATTATTATCCCAGATATGTATGCTGGAACCAAATGAAGCACATAACCTAGAGTTGCCTCTAATAATCCCCATAAGCCACCAAAAAATACAATTGTTGTCCACAATTCCTTCTTATTCATAGTCGTTCCTCCTAGTCTTTTTGAGTTCATTTACTTAAATCTTTCAAGACCCATCAGTATCTTTTCACTGGTTATGGGCAGTTCTTGTATTCGAATACCTGTAGCATTGTAAACAGCATTGGCTATTGCTGCTGGTGGTGTATCAATACCAATTTCTCCAACTGATTTGGCACCGTAAGGTCCCGATGCTTCATAACTCTTGGCAAATTCCACTTGCATAGACTTAATCTCTTTACGGGTTGGAATCCGGTAATTCATAAGGTTGTTGGTCATCAATTGGCCTTTGCTATTGTAGTGAACCTCCTCGTACATGGCCATGCCAATACCTTGAACCAATCCACCTTCAACCTGGCCAAGGGCCAACAAAGGGTTAATGGTAGTACCACAATCCACAACCGCTACATAATCAAGCAAATCAATCTTACCAGTCATGAGATCAATCTCAATTTCTGCAAAGCCTGCCATAAACGGTGGAGGCGATTTGGTCCCTACATAGGAGTTACTTGCAACCAATTGTTGTTGGTCTTCGTTATAATACAATCGATTACTGAGTTCTTTTAAGCTCATAGCTGGTCCAATACCATCCAATATGTACTTATTACTTACAATGGCATCATGGTCATTCAGATTGCCATAGTCTTCTTCATTATCAACTATGTATAGGTATTGGCCATCAAAGACAATCTTACCCACGTCTGTCTCCAGTGCTCTAGCACCTTCCTCAAGAATCATACGCCGCATAGTCTCTCCTGCCAACTTCACCGCATTACCAGACACATAAGTAGTACTTGATGCATAGGCACCTGTATCAAAAGGTGTCAAATCTGAATCTGAAGAGTAAACAACTATCTGGTCCATTTCACAACCTAATGCCTCTGCAGCTATTTGGGCAAGAATTGTATCACTGCCTTGTCCAATATCTGTTGCACCAATCATTAAGTTGTAAAAGCCATCATCGTTTAATTTGATTATAGCCGAAGCCATATCAATATAAGGAATACCCGACCCTTGCATAGCCAAGGCCATGCCAACACCTTTCACCTTAGTATTTGGTGAAACAGTACCTTCCTTGATTGCCTTAAGCATTAGGTCCCGCTCATTAATACAAGCATCGTATTTCTTTTGCCAATCAATCATAGCCATACCACGCTCTACACAGTAGTCTAGTTTACAACTTTCCATGTCCATGGCTGTGCCTTCTGTTCCTTCCCCCATTTTCTTGAAAATCGGTGAGGTTTCGCCTTCCAGAATCATATTCTTTTGTCTGAAGATGATTGGGTCTATGGCTAATTTCTCGCATAACATGTCTATAGCCGATTCCACAGCATAATTGCCTTGAATGGCTCCATAACCTCTGTAAGCGCCACCCGGTGTATGGTTGGTGTAAACCACCTTGCCACCAAATCTCACTGCATCTACTTTGTTATATAAGGGCAATACCTTTGATCCAGCTACCATAAAGACTGTAAGGGCATGTTCACCATAAGCCCCTGTATCAGAGAGTAACTTTACATCAAGGGCTTGCAACTTCCCCTCTTTTGTTGAGCCTAGGGTTACATCAAACCGCATAGGGTGTCTTGAATATGTGGATTCAAAAACTTCCTTACGGGTGTAATTTAACTTACAAGGCTTGCCCGTCTTTAGCGTTACCGCAGCCAGTAGTAATTCGCCGTGGATACATTGCTTGCCGCCAAAACCACCACCCACACGAGGTTTGATTACCCTAATTTTGCTTAAGGGATACTCTAGTGCCTGGGAGATGATGCGACGTACATGGATTGGCGTCTGTGTTGCTGAATAAATGACTAAGCGACCCTGGTAATCAATTCTTGAATTGGAACAATGGGGTTCCATCATTACATGGGCTTGGGCTTGTGTATAAAAGCTTTCACTCATAACCACTTCACATGATTTAAGCACTTCATCAACATTGCCAACTTCCATATGATAGGTTGCTGCTACATTATCCTTGGGTTCAAACCCTATGGGAAACATTTCATGACATTCTGGCTCCATGTGAATCACTTGATTATTTTTGTAAGCTTGTTCAAAATCAAGGACTGGTGTCATAATTTCATAGTCAACCTCAATGAGAGACAAGGCCTCTTTGGCACTGGCTTCATCAACCGCAGCGACAACAGCCACTTCATCACCCACATGCCTCACAACATTATCAAGAACAAACTTATCGTGTGGTGAAGGTTCAGGATAGCCTTGACCAGCACGTGTGATTGCTACCCTTTTAAAATCTTTATAGGTCATGATACATTCAACACCAACCAATTTGTCAGCTAAAGTTGTATCTATAGACTTAATCTTAGCAAACGGATGGGGACTGCGTAGCACTTTTAAAGTTAGGGCATTGGCTTCTGCCAAATCATCGGTATATGCGGGTTTCCCAAGCATTAGACCTTTGCCATCAATGGATGGCAATTTGTGATTAACTTGATTCATTTTGCCACCTCCATATATGCTTTGATTGCTTTGTGCTGAGCAACATAACCTGTACACCGACATAAGTTACCAACAAGGAAGTCTCTAATATCATCATCACTAGGCTCATCCAATGATTTTTTCATGGCATAGACTGTTAATGCCAAGCCCGGATTACAATAGCCACATTGATCTGCACCTTCTCTACCAAAATAATCTGCCAAGGTACTGGCTTCTTCTTGGATACCTTCAACAGTGGTCACATTAAGGCCATCTGCTTTGACTGTCAGATAACTACAAGATGCCACAGGTCGCTCTTCAATAAGAATCGTACAAACACCACATGAAGATGTGTCGCACCCTCTTTTGACAGAGGTGTAATGATTGTTCCTTAGTGTATCAAGAAGGTATTCACCTGGATCAACATCAAAACTTTGCTCTCTTCCATTGATTATTAACATCACTTTCATCCGTACACCTCCATAATCATGCGCTCAATCATGTTTTGACAAACAATCTTACGATACTGTGCACTACCGCGCATATTACTACCAAGGCTTAATTGTGCCACCGTTAGTTTTCCTGCCATTACACATATATTTCTCAAATCTTTTGCACCTTTTATGGTATCTATAACCAAGCTATCTGGACTGTCATAATTAAGCAAGGTATCATCAAGAAGGCTCATAGCTTCCTCTGCCAACATTGCTACACCAGGTCTTGCACCAACAACTAGTCTGTAGCTCTTGTTCTTAGTAATGCATACATTGAGAATTGGAAAATCATTACTTGTTTTTTTAAGGGTTTCGAATCTTCCTACCATCTGATCATGAAGCTCAATGTATAAACCTGTTAACAAATCCCCTTTAATTTTCTTCTGACTTAAATAGTCTTCTAAAGAAACAAGACCAGCTCTTGCAAATATCAAAGTAGTGTTCAGAGCAAGAAGGGGTGTTATTAGGTCTGAAAAACCATACCTACCAACAAGAGTCCCACCAATTGTAGCTATATTCCTAAATGGCACACCCATTATTTGCTTTACAGCTCTCACAACAATACCTGATGCCAAAGTTCCTAATTCATCGCATTCAACTAATTGTTGTAATGTAACCATAGCACCAATTTCTATCCGCTTGTCCTTAAGTCTTATTTTGTCTAACTTTAGGCCTGATAAATCAACAGCTAGAGCCACTTCCTTTGGCATTAGCTTTAGCCATGTTCCGCCACTAATAGGCGTACCACCATTATCAATTAGTTCAAGGGCCTTATCCACAGTATCTGGTTTCTCATAAGATAGTATCTTCAATCTTTTTCCCCCTTTCTATATTCTGTAGTACTTCTCTGTAATCCTCTTGTGTGTCTATATCTACCAAAATCCCTTTGTCATCCACTTCTAAGCACGTTAGAGGATATCGATTCCTAAATGCCTTCATATTAGATGTAATGGGTTCTTTCTTCAATGCCTCAATTAGAAGTTGACGGACTAACAAAGGGTGACCTTTCCTGCCTTTATAAACTGGCACGACCATACAACCATCCGTCTCCAACATCTTATTTATTGTCGATGGATGAATCAATGGACAATCTCCCGGTGTGATAAAACAATCTTCATCTACAAACATGAGGCCGGTTTTAATAGAACTAAACATACCCTGGTCATAGTCATTATTCTTTACAACGATAACACGGTACATATTTCCAACGAGGGCAACAATGTCTTCGTGGTAATGGCCACTAACAACAATCACTTCTCTACAGCTTTGTTGTAATGTCATGACAATCCTTTGTAAAATAGCGATATCATCAATTTTTAGTGCCATTTTATTGGTTTTTGCTCTACTTGAATACCCTGCAGCCAGAACGACAGCTTGACTCATAACATCTCTCCCTTAGAATGTCATAGCTCTACTATTTCCTACTAAAGTCTATAAAAAACAATAAAAAAGCCAACACAAAGAATTATTCTATATATGAGTTTCCCTTGTATGGCTCCGTTACTTATGTCTGCACCGATGCAATCTATATCTAGTTGTATAAAGTGTTTAGTCTGATTAAATATTATTAACTTAATTATACGCCTACTAAAAACTTTGTCAATATTTTTGCAAGAAAAAGGACCATCCTCCTCAGAAAATGGCCCACTTCTTTCATTTTATAGTGTTTTGGCTCTATGATATGTGAGATTTCATCGGTCTAATAGATCATCTCTCTTAGGACCGTGTGTAGGATGCCACCGTTACGGTAATAAACTTTATCCATCTGAGAATCCAAACGAATCAGGCTTTGAATGTTTTGAGGATTCCATCCTCACCAAGGGCCTTTACTTCAACAGTAGCTCCAGGTAATATAGCATTACTTAGTCCACTGATATCAAAAGTTTCAAAACCTGTCAATCCATGGGTAGCCGCACTTTCACCTTCTAAGAACTGAAGTGGCAAAACACCCATACCAACAAGGTTGGACCTGTGGATTCGTTCATAACTCTGTGCAATGACTGCTCCAACACCAAGTAAGTTTGTTCCCTTCGCAGCCCAGTCTCTTGAACTTCCAGTACCATATTCCTTACCAGCAATGACTATCAATGGGGTTTTGGACTCCTGATACTTCATGGCCGCATCGTAAACAGATGTCACTTCACCATCCGGCTGATATACAGAATATCCACCTTCTGTCCCAGGTGCAATCTTGTTACGAATCCTAATATTAGCAAATGTACCACGCATCATGACTTCGTGATTACCTCTTCTTGATCCATAGGAGTTGAAGTTCTTTGCTTCTATCTTATTGTCCTTGAGGTATTGACCTGCTGGGCTATCACCACCAATAACTCCAGCTGGTGATATATGGTCTGTTGTAACTGAATCACCTAGATACAATAAAGCTTTGGCACCACTTATGTTCATAATATCATTAATGGATCCTTCTAATCCTTGGAAGAAGGATGGTTCCTTAATGTAGGTTGACTGATCATCCCATGCATACAAGTCACCTTCCATAACATCAATATTGTTAAACCTTTCATTGGCCTCAAAGACACCTTCGTATTGTGACCTGAACATTTCAGGTTTGACGGCTTTTAAGGTGGCTACTTTGATTTCCTCACTCGTTGGCCATATGTCTTTTAAATAAACTGGCTGGCCATCTTTGCCTAGACCTAAAGGTTCTGACTTAAGGTCTAGGGTTACCTTACCTGCTAGAGCGTAGGCAACAACCAACATTGGTGAAGCCAGATAATTGGCTTTAACTTTTGAATGGACACGTCCCTCAAAATTACGGTTCCCACTAAGAACTGACGCCACAACCATATCATTGTCATCAATAGCATTGCCAACCACTTCTGGTAAAGGACCACTATTACCAATACATGTTGCACAGCCATAGCCAGCCACATTGAAGCCTAAGCTTTCAAGAGAAGGTAACAAGCCTGCTTCTTTTAGGTATTCTGTAACAACCAAGGACCCCGGTGTTAGAGATGTTTTTACATATGATGGTACACTTAGGCCAAGTTCAACTGCTTTCTTAGCAACCAAGCCTGCACCCAACATAACACTTGGATTGGATGTATTGGTACATGATGTAATGGCTGCAATAACCACTGCACCCGTTTCCAACACTTCTTCTGTGTCCTGACCAAGTTTGACCTTTTGTTTATAATCCGAATCACTAAGTCCATACCCACCTGCCTCAACAGGTGTTTTGGCTATGGATTCAAAGGCAAAGCTCATATCATCCAGTCTTATTCGGTCTTGTGGTCTTTTGGGTCCAGCAAGACTGGGTACAACTGTAGCAAGGTCCAATGTTACTTGACTACTATAATCCGGTTTATGAGAAGGGTCCTTTCTAAATAGACCAGATTTTTTGGTGTAGGCCCTAGCTAGCTCGACTTGATCATCACTTCGCCCCGTATACTCAAGGTAATCAATGGTCTCCTCGTCTACAGGGAAAAAAGCCCATTGTCGCACCATATTCTGGGGACATATTAGCAACTGTGGCTCTGTCCGCCAAAGTCATATTATTAATGCCCTCACCATAAAATTCTACAAACTTACCGACCACTTTATGTTCACGTAATTTTTGAGTTACAGTTAGAGCAAGGTCTGTTGCCGTTGCACCTTCACTCAGACTACCTTTTAATTCAAATCCTACCACTTCAGGTACCAAGAAATATAGAGGTCTTCCAAGCATTCCCGCTTCCGCTTCGATACCACCAACACCCCATCCAAGTACCCCTAGACCATTGATCATTGTTGTATGAGAATCAGTTCCAACCAAAGTATCTGGAAATACATAAGTCTCATCCTCTACCTGCTTCGTTCCTGCAACAGTTGCCAAATACTCAAGATTTACTTGATGTATAATACCGGTCGCTGGTGGGACCGCTCTAAAATTGTCAAAACTTCCACTGGCCCACTTCAAGAATTTGTAACGTTCATCATTACGTTCAAACTCTTTATCAATGTTAATTTGTAGAGCGTTTGAAGTACCAAATGCATCCACCATAACTGAATGGTCAATCACTAGGTCAACAGGCACAAGAGGATTGATGCTTTTTGGGTCTTTACCACCAACTGCCACGGCTTCTCTCATGGCTGCTAAATCAACCACCGCTGGGACACCTGTAAAATCTTGAAGGATTACCCTTGACGGGGCAAAGGGAATTTCCTTAGTCTTATCTGAATCAGAAGACCAATGGACTAAGTGGTTCAGATGTTCTTTGGTAATTGCCTGACCATCGTATTGTCTTAAGGCACCTTCAAGTAGTATTCTTATGGCATATGGTAACTTGTTATAGTCCCCACCATTGTCACTTACGTATTGCTCTATATCCATGTAGACATATTCTTTGTCTCCAACCGATAGTTTTTTCTTATAATTAGTCTCTATCATTATTGCTACCTCCGCTCATTGCTATTTGATAATAATTCTCGATTAGCTCTAGTATAGCGGATTCTAGTCATAATATCAAGTCTATCGTGCACAATCTTCTTAGCCTTAATGATCAATAAACACCTATTCAGTCAACGGCTCAGCTTGTACAAGAGTTAATTTTTCTACATCATCTTCTTCTGTAAGGTCTTTTAAGAACATTGGAAGTGATTGATTTTTACTAAAAAACCCCCTTTACTGGTTTTATCCAGCAAAAGGGGTACTTATCCGTTAATTTCTATTCAATATCATCTTCACCATGAAATGGATTATCATGGTAGGTATCACTGGATATTTTATCAGCGCTAAAGCGTTCTGATATGGATGCAACACCCACTGATGCGGCTGCAATTTTCTCTTCTTCCATTTGTTGTCGTTGCTTTAGGTAAATGCCTATCAATAAAGCCAATACGCCTAATAGGAAGAATATGACAAATGGTACACCACCTGATTCTACAAATCTGTTTATGTAATAGAAGAATTTTCCTTCGCCTTCGAACCCTTCTGGACCATAAGGTGGGTTAATCTCTTCTGGGGAAACTTGTGGTATTTTAGGGTCATTAATGTTGACATCATCCGGTTGACTGCCATCTGGCTTCTCATTGTCAGGATTCTTGCCAAAGGGATCGTCAAACAAGCCTTCTGGCACATCTTCATCTTCTATAAATTCAGGATTGTTGTCTGGATTGTCATCTGGGTTACCGCCACCACCTGGATTGCCGCCATCGCCTGGATTATCTCCTCCACCCGGATTGTCCCCATCGCCTGGATTGCCTCCATCGTCTGGATTATCTCCTCCGCCTGGATTGTCCCCATCGCCTGGATTGTCCCCATCGCCTGGATTGCCTCCATCGTCTGGATTGCCTCCTCCGTTGATTGGCGTATAAGTGGCGTAAACATGCTTTGGTTCATCCATTACGAAACCTGCATCCAAAACCATTTCATTATTATCTTTGTGGTACCACCCATTGAAGGTGTTATTTACTTTGCCGGAAGGATTCAAGTTCTCTATTGTTGATATGGAGACCCTAGTCCCTTCTTTAAATCGTTCTGTTACAACTGTGCCATTATTTTCTACTGTCAGACCATAAGTTTTATAAAGCATTTTGACACGTTTCTCATCAAGTCCTACATTTTCACTTAACCTTGTATAGCCAACCATAGACTGAACAGAGCCTTTTTCATCTGGTGCGTATGCATAGATATCACCTGATCTTTGTTTTGAACCCTTAACAATCACATCAAAGTCGATGGTCATATTTGCTTCCTTAATAGGAATCTCAATGGTTACAGTCCTTGTCCCGCTACCATCTTCAACGATAGTTTCTTTGGCAGCATAATCCTTAACGATATCTCTAGAGTAATTATGGTCTACACTGGCTTTATAACCACCACTGTTATATTGGTAGACAATCTGTATTTTACTTTGAGGTGTTACTTCTTTAACCTCAAGTGTATTAAGATTGATGATGTCCGTATTATGACTCATCGTTGTTGGTGGTAGTGTAATCAGATATTTGTATATGTCATAACCATTCTCAGAAGATGGCACAATCATTAGGTCATCGGTAAAATACCAAACAGCGTATTGAACTGCTGATACAATTTGTTCGTAAAGAACACCCTCAATTCCAAGGTATTCTTCAAAATAATCTATAGCAACTTGTTCTTCTACTTGTGGACCAGAAAGTGACATTATTGACCTAATACGACCTGCTGTATCCGTGTCATAAACTTCCTCAAGTTCATATGTACGATAATCAATCCAGTCAATAAGACCTTTTTTAGCATCAAAAGTAGGTGCGGCATATTCCGCACAAAATGTTTGGACGTCACTTTGGTCACTTGTATTTCTAAGTGAAAAAACATAAGTCTTGTCCATGTATTCTATTGAATCTGATAATCGAAATAAATGGGATGTGAGCGTCGCTCCTGACACCTGGATTGACACCATTATCAATATTGTGACAACAGCTGCCAAATACAACCCCTTCTTAGTCAAGCCCTTCATAGGTATCCCTACTCTCTCTGTCTTAAGTTTAGGATAATATACCTATAAGGACTTGTCAATAGAAAGCGTTCATTTTTTATACGCCTATTGGAAGATTGTGAGAAATGTACAAAAAAAGATTTGTAATTATACAAGAAAACTAAGACCAAAGCTAATAAGCCCAGCCACTGTTGGGGTTGCGAACCATCCCAACATAATGTTTCTAAGCATTTTCAAGTTAATTGTATTAACACCGGCATTAAGACCAATACCAATTATTGCGCCAATAACTGCCTGTGACGTTGATACAGGTATGCCTATTCTAGCATAGATATAAACTGTGATGGATGCACTGATTACCACAATAAATCCTGCAATAGAGGACATTGGCACAATACGTTCACCAACTGTAGACATTACTGGTTTACTATAAGTGATAACCCCGACCGCAATGGATAAGCCACCGATTATAACCGCCTGTGTTGATGTCAATATCTGTAATTCACCTGCAAATATCCCTGTAACGTTGGCCACATTATTGGCTCCAAGTGAGTAAGCACCAAACACACCTGCAAGGATATAACCAGCCTTTACAAATATTTCATAGAACTTAAACTCTGTCAAACGGTTTTCAAAGAATACTACAACGATTTTGTATAGTACAAAAGCAATAATAAGGCCACCAATTGGTGTTAAGAACCAGGCACCAAAAAACTTTGTACTGGCACTAAAATCAGCTTTACCACTTAACAAACCTCCACCAATAATGGCACCAACAACAGCTTGTGACGTTGATACTGGCAGCTTAAGCAAGGTCATAACCATAACTGTCAATGCTGCCGCCATCATTACTAAAAAGGCGGCTAAAGCAGTGTTAATCCCACCTGCAAAAGCATAATCACTGACATGATCAATACCATTATATCCATCAACAAGGGCACCTAGAATTACAAAGACTGATGTCAATATGACAGCTGTTGAGTATTTGACAACTTTTGTATAAACCGCTGTTCCAAAGATATTGGCGGAATCGTTCGCACCAAGGCCCCATCCTAAAAAAGCACCCGCAAGTACAAAAGGATAAAACATACGCATCTACACCTTTCTAGCCATCATTATAATTTCTACTGAATCCGAAATGTCTTCAATTGTATCTGACATAGCGCCAATCAAGTTAATTATTTCTCTAATCTGCATCTTTTCAGCCAAAGCCATATCTGTTTCGAAGAGCTCTTTCACGATGCCTTGTTGCAAATCATCAACCTTAGATTCCAGATTCTCAATTTCTTGAATAAGTTTTGTCATCTCTTTGACCTTATAACTTGTAACAACCCCTTTAATTGTTTCAATGAGCAAAATCAATTGGTCCCTAGTAAGCTTTGACATCTTTATAATCGCTTCATGAGTGAACTTTGGTAGATTGATTTGCTGAATATAGATTTCCTGAATGATGTCTTCAGTTATATCCGCCACTCCGTCCACACCTTCAATGACGTGCATAATGGATTTTCTCGAATCAACAAGCAAGCCACCTTCTAGAAGACTTCTAATAATCTGATGTCGAACAGAATCTGCTTCTGATTCCAGTGACCTCATGGTGTTGGTGTAGACCTCAACCTCTGACCTATTAGCACCACCTAATATTGACCCTATTGCCTCTTCATACTTGTCATAACACTTCATTACCACAACTGCATGTTCACCAACCAATTCTTTGATTGATTCGCTTTTTGAAAAGAACATTCAAACGCCTCCTATCTTAGACTTCCATCATTAGATGCATATAAAAACTGACACACTTTTCAAGATTATCCAGTGTAATCCGTTCATTGGTTCCATGAATACCTTTTAACTCTTGCTTATTTAACAGTATTGGGGCAAATCGATACACATCTTTTGCAACTTCCTCGTAATACCTTGAGTCGGTTCCTGCCATAACCAAGTAAGGTGCTACTATCGGCTCCTCAAAAACATGGGTGATAACGTCTTGGATGTAATTATAACCTCTTGATGTGGCACTGGATACACGAGAAGGTTCATTTGCCTTCAATACATTTATGGCTATATCGATGCCCACGGTAACAGACTTTATATGATTAATCACTTCAGATACACTGTCACCTGGTGCAACTCTGAAATTCACAGTAGCTGTTGCATCCTGCGGCAACACATTTGAAGCGTTACTCGCTCTTGCCATCGTTACTGCTGTTGACGTTCTAAGTAGAGCATTTCCAACATTGCCTTTAGCAAAGACTTTTAAGAACAATGGTTTGATTAGCCAAAGATTGGCTAGCAATAAACGATTAAGAAATCCCATATATGGTCCAACCTGAGAAAGAAATAGTTGAACAGGCTCAGTCATCTTCAGTGGCATTTGATGTTTCTCAAGTCTTCTAACAGCCTCTGCCAGTTGACCTAACGCTGTAGATTTGGGTGGCATAGACGCATGTCCTCCACTGCCTTTCACACTGATTTCTATATCAGTATAACCCTTTTCAGCGATACCAACGATGGCAACGTTCTCTTGTACACCTTGTACCGAATCCTCCGAAACAATGCCGCCTTCATCCAGAACAAATTCGAATTCTAAACCTTCTTCTTTAAAGTATTCAACCACACACTGAGCACCGTCTCGGCCTTGTATTTCTTCATCATGGCCAAATGAAAAATATATATCTCTAGAAGGGACATAGCCTTTTTCAAGCAAACGTTCTGCACTCTCAAGTGCACCTATCATTGTCACCTTGGTATCAATAGTACCTCTTCCCCATACATAGTCTTCATCTATATGCCCTGCAAATGGTGGGTATTGCCAGTCCTTGAGTGTACCATCCGCTATTGGTACAACATCTATATGTGATAGGAGAAGTATTGGTTGCTTCTCTTTTCCACTGCCAATCCATTTGTATACAAGGCTGTGCTGACCAATGCACTTTACATCCATTCTTTCATGAACAAGAGGAAACTGTTCACGTAATACTTTATGATAAACTTCAAATTGGCTATAATCAATTTTATCCCTGTCCATATAGCTTATGGTTGGCACCTTAACAGCCTCGGATAATTTTTCTGCCACTCTATCCACATCGATGTCAAGCTTCTGCCATTTCAGCTTGGCTTCAACGCTTCCCTTAAATGCCATGGTTCTTACAATCATAATAATAAAGATTATACATAGAACCGCTAGAATACTATACCCAAACATTGTTACTCACCCACCTTACTTATTCAGTCATTGATTTAATGAAACCTTTTTTGTACATTGCTTTAGCCGATAAAACAGATATCAAACCCATAACTGGAATTAAAGCACCTTCCGTCCCACTTGGAATAGGCAGTATCGCAAACAATAATATGATCACAACAATAGGGACAAGAGCTAATTTCCATTGCTTTAATATCCAGTAACCACCCATAGCCCCAAACAAAGCGGGAATAATTTGCTCAAATGCTGGTTTGAGAACCTCAGACTCAAGTACTGGTCTTAGTGGAACAAGCGCCAACATTCCAATAAAAACAATGGCTGTAGTGACTAGAGATGCCACTGCTACTGCAATAGTTGCAATAACTTCTGCCTCTTCCGATTGAGGTTTGACCTTTGCATTATCGATACATGTGAGGGCACATGGAATTTTTAAATTGGTCAGATTGCCTGTTACAAACACCAAATAAGAAGCACTGCTACCAAGCATAGGGGTATAAGTTAGAAATTCTGCTATTGAAATGGGTATGTATACCATGCAAACAGTCCCAATACCAATCAGTAATTTATTGATTGGTGGAAATATGTTGTAATGAACACTGACTATCGTTGGAACTAAAAATATTAGAGCTAGCACAATACTAGCTGTTAAACGTCCAACTCTATGAACTCTGTCTTGATAGGTCATACGTAAGCCCTCCATAGTACAGCAAAGGCCATGCCAGCCACCATACTTACCGATAGGGCAAAATCCTTCACCCATTGTAATTTAGTCAAATTGGCTATATAGGTAATTAATAGCATTATTTGGCCACTAAATATTAGAACCATCAAACTGAGTCCGCCAGAAACGATTGGCCTTCCAAGAAAAAACCGATAACATACCAAAAAAATAAAGCATTAATCATAATCTCCGCCCACTTGGAATCTCTCTTCTTCACATTCCCCATAGTTCTCTGGTAAGGCTTAAGAGCAAATATACAAAGCACTAGACCCCATATAATTCCAACACTCATAACCCACATAGAATTTGAAAAAAACTTCGGCAGTATACCCAGGATCTGTCAAACTCAAGATCCCCATACTTTTTGCACCAATCTCAGCAGCAATGATTTCATAACTCTGAGACCCTATAACTGACAAGCGCATCCAAGAAAATGGCAGGCCAAGAACTGGTGAAATAGCAATCAAAGCGATAACAATTGGTATTGATGGAACGATGGCAAAAACAGCACTGGTTTTCACGGCTTCCATCATCTTCTCCTTGCCTAAACCAATCTCCATCCCCCTCTTCCAAGCCATCTTAAGAAAAACAATGGATTGGGTAATCACAAATATTATGACAACCGCACATAAAAAGAACAGTATCTGACCATTGGCAACTTTCATATAGTCCATAAAACACCCTCTACCTTTCTATATCTATATATGATGCTTACGATGTCAAAATTAAGCATATAATATTATATCACAAATTACGGCAATTTCGCCTAATGCTTCCTTGAAAATAGATGTAACAAGAAAAGTGGCTTCGCCACGTATGAGCTTCGCTCATTTTTGGTCGTATAACAAGAAATTTACCAAAGCATTAATGAAAACGTTTCAATTTCATTAATTAAGTTCAAAGGAATTTCTTGTAATACAAAAAAGACTATCCATGTTTTATTTCACATGGATAGTCTTGCACACTTTTTCATTCATGACGCTCACTTATTCAACTATGAAAAAATCTTCTTAATATCTTGTATCTTGTCTTTGTGACATACCAGTAATTTGCCTTCTGACTTAACAACCACAAGGTCACTGACACCAATTAGTGCTACTTCGTCACCTTCTAGATATACAATGTTATTGCTAGAATCAATCTCCTTAGCACTAGCCTTCCTTATAATAGAACCGTTCTCATTCTTGTCCATTACATCTTCAAAGGCTGTAAAGTTACCTATATCATTCCATCCAATCACACATGGTATCACCTTGATTAGACTTGATTGCTCCATAATCCCGTAATCAATGGATACACGATCAAAATGTTCAAACATTGCTTTGGTGGCATCAGACAAGTCTACACCAACAAGTCCTTTTTCTATATAAGTCTTGATTGTTTGTAAAACAGCATAATGGTTTGGCATATAGTGAGCCAGTTCACTCATAATCGTACTGATTTTGAAGATAAACATACCACTATTCCATAGATAGTTCCCAGCTTCTACATATTCTTTCGCCATTGCTATGTCTGGTTTCTCTAGGAACCTGACCACGTCTGTCACTTTACCAAGTGTCAGATTGCTATCTGTCTCAATATAACCATAGCCAACCTCAGGCCTTGAAGGCTTAATGCCTAGTGTAACTATATTGCCATTTTCCTCTGCTTCTGTCAGGCCCCTTTTCAAAACATCTAAAAATGTCTCTACGTCTGAAACAAGATGGTCAGAAGCAAGTACGACAAGATTAGAATTAGGAAATCGATGCCCAATATAACTTGCACCATACCCCACTGCAGCTGCTGTATCTTTAAATGCCGGTTCGATAATCACATTATCTTTTGGAAGCATAGGTAACTGGTCAAGGATACCTTTGGCTTGTAAGACATTGGTTCCTATGAAAATACGCTCAGGTGGTATGAGTCCGCTGATACGGTCCACCGTTTCACGTATCATTGATTTATCCGAAAACAAACTTAGAAGTTGCTTTGGTCTCTCACTTGTTGACAATGGCCAAAAACGTTGGCCTGATCCACCTGCCATAATTAATGCACAGTTCATCGTCCCACCTCACCTAATCAAACTTAAGATTTTTTTTAGGGTCCTTCATGAAATTCTCTAGGTAATTTAATACTTCACCTTGAAGGTCTTTTCGCCTTAATGCAAATTCCAAAGTAGCAGAGATAAAGCCAAGCTTGTTGCCAACATCATAACGTTTACCTTTAAAATCATAAGTATACATTGCCTCTTCATTGGCAAGCTTCATCAAAGCATCTGTCAGTTGAATTTCTCCCCCTGCTCCTGGCTTTTGTGTCTCTAAATAGTGGAAGATTCTAGGTGTTATTATATAACGACCAAGAATAGCCAAGTTGCTTGGTGCGTCCTCCATCTTAGGCTTTTCAACCAGCCCTTTAACTTTTGACACCCTGTCTTCTATTAATTTTGCATCAGCAATACCATATTTGCTTACATCTTCTTTAGCAACAGTTTGAACACCGAGTATGGATGTTTTATATTCATCATAAGTAGAGATTAGTTGTCCTATACATGGTTCTTTTGATACAACCACGTCGTCACCAAGTAATACAGCAAAGGGTTCGTTGCCAATAAAGTTCTTAGCCACCAATATTGCATGTCCAAGGCCCTTAGGTTCTTTTTGTCTAATGTAATGAATGTTTGCTAAGTTGGTTGCATCATGAACAATATCAAGAAGGTCTTTTTTACCTTTTTCTTCAAGGGTCATTTCAAGCTCAATGTTTCTGTCAAAATGGTCTTCAATAGAACGTTTATTTCTTCCTGTTACAATGATAATATCTTCAATACCTGAAGCCACAGCCTCTTCAATTATGTATTGAATCGTCGGTTTATCAACTATTGGGAGCATTTCCTTTGGTTGTGCTTTTGTTGCTGGCAAAAACCTTGTACCAAGGCCTGCAGCTGGTATAATTGCTTTTCTTATTTTCATTCAAATTCCTCTTTCCCTCTTAAAGATGTCTTTTTTTTATCTATAACCATTTATCGTAATTTATGTTACCATTTGCTTATTCTTATGTCAATTTAGTCAGGTCATTGCCACATAAATCAATTATTCACCCTTCACTCTTGTAAGAGTCAATCTTAGCCTAGTAATTCTCATTTAGAACTTCAAAATAAGCTCTCGGATGCAAACATGCAGGACATATCTGAGGTGCTTCTAATCCAACATGGATATAGCCACATTTACGACACATCCATGATACAGCTTCCTCTCTTACAAACCATTTACCTGCTGATAAGCGTTCAAGGACTTTGGCAAAACGCTTCTCATGACCTTCTTCGACCTTTGCTATGTTTCTAAATAAAGCTTCAACCTCTTTTAAACCTTCTTCTTTTGCTTGTTCAGCAAAAGATATATATAAACTAGTCCATTCCTCATGCTCTCCTTTAATGGATGCCCTAAGATTTTCTTCCGTTGTAGCAAGTCTTCCAGCCGGAAATGTTGCTGTAATCTCAATATCCTCTCCAGACTCAAGAAACTTAAAGAAATTCTTAGCATGAGATAGTTCGTGGTCAGCTGTCTGTTCATATATAGCAGCTATTTGCTCAAATCCTTCCTTTTTTGCAATCTTTGCAAAAAACAAATATCTATTACGTGCTTGGGACTCACCAGCAAAAGCTTTAAGCAAATTACCTCTTGTTTTTCCACCAATCATATAAACACCTCTTTCATCATCTTTAACCTATTCTAACATAAATTAGTTAAGGGTTACCACCTAAGTGGTAACCCTTCTCAATAACATTTATGATATTTGGCTATTTTGATTGTGCTACTCAGTCTTGAAACCTTCCATACTCTCGTTAAGATGTTGAATAATCTCACCTAGGTTCTCAGACATATGAGACAACTGGTCTGCATTAGCACTTTGCTCTTCACCTGTTGCAAGAACTTGTTGTACCGCTGCTGCTGATTCCTCTGCAATACTTGCAATTGATGTGGTTGCATCAATGGCTTCATTTTGTATGGAATCAAGACCTGCAAGCATCTTGGATACTTTGTCAATCTCAATACTAATAGCGTCCATGTCATTGACGATTACTTTGAATGTCTCATCTGTATTCTTAACAGCTTTTTCCTGCTTGACGAATACTTCAGCACTGTTCTCAATCATCTTCTCTGTTTCAGTGGTTGCTGCATAAATACCATTAACAATTAGTGATATCTTCTTAGTCGCATCACCAGACTGTTCAGCCAGCTTACGTACTTCATCAGCTACAACTGCAAAACCTTTACCTGCATCACCTGCTCTTGCCGCTTCGATAGCTGCATTAAGAGCCAGTAAGTTGGTCTGGTCACTGATACCATCAATCATCTTAACAATATCCAAAATCTCTTCAAATCGATCAACAAGTGCTTTCATATCTGATTTGATATTGTCAGATAACTGAATTGTGTCTTTGGTTGTATTGTTCAGTTCATTAATTGTTTCTGTTGCTTGTGAACTTACTTCCTTAGTTCTTGTTGTTGCTTCGATAACAGAAGAGAACGTTGATTCAGTCTCGTTAACTTTAGAAGTTAATTCTCTAATAACATTGGTTGTCTTATCAGCGTCTTGTGCTTGTTCTGTAGCACCTGTCGCTAATGACTCAACGGCAATCATTATTTCCTTAGAAGCATCAGCTGATTGTCGCGCAATCATATTAAGGCTTTGAGCATCAGATTTAACCTCTGTAGCGGTTTCTCTGGTCTCTTTGATTAGAACACCCACATTCTCAACCATCTGGTTAAAACTATGAGATAACTGTCCTATTTCGAACTTACCCAGTATATTGGACTTGGCTGTAAGGTCACCTTGCTCAAGCTTCTTGAGTAATTTCTTAATATAATTAATAGGTGCTGTAATACTTATGGCAATAAATACACCTGCAAGAATGGCAATAATTGCTGCAACAATAAAGAATACGATAGATATTCCTTTTAGTGCATTGATTGATCCAAGAACCAAACTAGTTGGTTGGACTTGGATATAATACCAGCCATTAGCCATTTCTGAATATGAAACCATAGATTCTTCAGCAACGCCTGATTTGGTTGTAAAAACACCTTTGTTCACTAACTTTTCTTCGTCATAACCTGCAATATCATTTGACACAGATGCAAATACTGGAATGTCTGTCGCATCATCTTCAGCAACATTTGTTACAATAACATTCCCTTGATTATTGGTGATATAGATTTTAACACCTTCATCAAGTTCTTCAAATCCTAAATCTTCTGTAAAATAGTCAGGATTAAGTGTAAACATCAAAACACCAATATCTGTGGCCATGTTTCTAACTTGTCTTATAATATAGATTCTATCGCTGTCAAAAGCATCATAGAACCATTGAACACTTGCTTTGTTATCTTCGAGGGCTGTGTTATATGGACCTGCAAAGAAGTCATCAATGAAACCTTCTTCATCCATATAGGCTGGGTTACTTGAAGAAATTATTTCTTCGTGTTTAATAAAGGTGATATCTTCAATGGCTTGATTCGTTAGCTGAATGGTCATGAACATTGGGTCAATAACATTCATACGATCTGTGTTGAAGAAGAATATGTTCTCATAATCATCTTCATCTTTAGCAACAACATCAAGCACTTCAAAGTCTGTAACAATTAGCTTAGATGTATCAACAACAGATGATGATAGCATATTCAAGTTTAATGCTGTTTTATCTGTTAAGTTAAGATTGGCCTTTTCTACCTCTGCAATAATGCCCTTCTCAGCATTGGTAAGAACCAATAAAACAACAATAAGCATTGGAATAACACCAATGATGATGTGAGATAAAATCAACTTGAGTTTGATAGACATCCAATCGTGTTTCACTTTATCGTTTGCCTTACTCTCATTACTATCTCCAAGTTTTGCTTTGCCACGACGCTTTTTGATTTTTTCTTTACCAGTCTTTTTCGTCTTGACTTCTTTGGTTTCCTCTGACCTGTCAACTTTAGGCTCTACCATAGCCTTGTCAACAGAAACCTCTGGATTCTCTGTTTTTTTTCCTGCCAAATATCTTCATATAAAATCAAGTCCTTTCTACACTACCCCAAAATAGCCTTCTAGTATTATTATACTAACAAAATCGCATCATAGCAAAGAAAATATGGTAATTTCCTGAATTTTATGATACATTCGCCAGTTCACATAGTTACATAATGACTTTTTGGTATATATGTAATTGTAACACATATCTATTGTGCTTTATAGCTATTTATTTGTGCGTACAATTTAGCAAGATTAACATCAATTAGGAATGTCCGATGTCTCACTTTCATATTATTACACAATTACGTTACTACTATGCATTGATATTGTACGACTTTATGCAAAAAAAGGCAAAACAAAAGCCCGATAAATATCGGGCTTTTGAAAATATGTTTGAATTGATTATCTTTTCGAGCAATAAATTGCCATCTCGAGTCGATAAAAATGCACGCAAGCGGACATTTATTATCTTTTCGAAAATTGAGGAGCTCTTCTCGCACCCTTAAGACCGTATTTCTTACGTTCTTTCATACGAGGGTCTCTCGTCAAGTATCCTGCTTTTTTAAGAGCTGGTCTGTACTCGATATCAGCTTCAAGTAATGCTCTTGAGATACCATGTCTGATTGCACCGGCTTGTCCAGTGAATCCTCCACCATGAACGTTAACAATAACGTCGAATTTATCTAAAGTCTCAGTTAAAACAAGAGGTTGTCTAACAATAACTTTAAGTGTCTCAAGTCCTAAATAATTATCTATATCTCTTTTGTTGATTGTGATTTTTTCCATTTCCAGGTACTAAGTATACTCTAGCTACACTGCTTTTTCTACGACCTGTTCCATAATATTTAACTTCTGCCACTTTATGTTCCTCCTTCCGATTCTATTAGAATTTAAATTCTAGTGCTTCTGGTTTTTGAGCATCGTGGTTATGTTCAGCGCCTCTATAGACACGTAATTTTTTAAGCATAGCTTTACCTAATTTGTTCTTTGGTAGCATACCTTTTACAGCGTGCATCATAACAAGTTCAGGCTTATTCTTCATCATATCTTTGTACTTAGTTTCTTTAAGTCCACCTTGATATCCACTATAAGTTCTGTAATACTTTTGGTCTAACTTTTTACCAGTTAATACCACTTCTTCACAGTTTATGATAATTACATGATCACCAGTATCTACGTGTGGTGTGTAAATCGGCTTAGTCTTACCGCTAAGAACCTTAGCAACTTCTGATGCTAGACGACCTAAAGTCTTTCCTTTTGCATCAACGACATACCATTTTCTCTCAACTGTTTGGTTGTTAGGCATGAATGTTTTCATGGGTTGTACCTCCTATTTTGTTTGTTGTTTTGGTAATTGCCTAATATATTCAACAAAGTAAACATATAGGTCTTATTGCATGAATAATCTTGTAATAGAGCAACGAACTCAACAAAACCATTCGAGGAATTAGTAGGTTAAACCCTGGGTTAGTGGATTTAAGTTACAAACTCACGCTACAACATTATAGTACACGACCCCTCGCGTGTCAAGCTTTTCTTATACTAATTTCGGCTCTAATAGCCACCGATATTTTTCTTCTCTAAAACCGCAGCTAAATAGGCTGTTAAAGGTATACAAAATATTAGTCCAATAGTGCCTCCAAGGGCTCTGACGATCTCCGTTGCAATGGCATCCATATTAATAATGTCAAAGTATGGTATGTCATTCATCATGAAAACCAAAATCAAGAATATTGATGTACCTGCATAAGCAAGAATCAGCGTGTTTGCCATTGTACCCATAATGTCTCTACCAATGTTCATTCCTGAATGGAACAAATCTTTTGTCGACATAAAGGGGTTAGCTTCTGTTATTTCGTTTATTGCCGACGCTATAGATATACAAACATCCATAACTGCGCCCAGTGTACCCAGTAGAATACTCGCAAAAAGTATGCTGGTAAAGTCAAAGGTCACGTCTCGTTGTGAAAACATAAGCATCTGAGCTTCTGTTGTACCAAGACCGGTTAATACTGCATATTTACTGATAATAATTGCAATAATACCAGATATCAGAACACCACCTATTGTACCGATAATGGCTGAAACAGCCTTTTGATTAAAGCCAGTTACCAAGAACATAGTCACCACTGTTATAACGACACATACGACCATTGAGAGCGCAATGGGATTACCACCTCGTGCTATGCCTGTTAACATGTAGAATATTCCAATCATAGTCAATGACAGAGTAATCAATGTTCTAATTCCTTTACCGCCACCAACAATAACCATTAGTGCAATGAATATTCCAGCCAAGATATACATATACTTGTCTCTTCTATATCTATAGACAAGGCCAAAGTCAATCTCACCATCTTCATCGTATTCAATTAGAGTATAGATTTCTCTACCTTCTATAAGTTCGATGTCATAAGCTAGAATCTGGTCCATAGTATTAACCACAGTGATTGTCTGACCTTTGTGAGGACCATCCTTAATTTTTACATCAGCCTCTTGAATCCTCTGTTGGTATGCCCCTCCCGAAGTATCAAGTTCATTTAATTCATCTTTTGTTATCTCTAGAATCTTTCCAATAAAAACATCTCTCTCAGCAATATTTTGCTCACTACTACAAGCTGTTAGACCCGTTACTAGAAATAAGCTTATTAGTAGTAACATTAAAATCTTATACCCCATTTTCACGTACTCTACCTCCATCGCTTTCATAATTGATATATTTCAGTGTCAAACCCTTTGCCAGCGCCGTTTTACCCGCTTCATTTCTATTTTTGCTTTCAAGAATATCAACAATTGATTCTGGCGAACGTCTTTTGTTACCTACTTCTAGCAATGTTCCCACAATTATTCGAACCATGTTATACAAAAAAAACCATTACCTTCAATTATAAATGTAATCATATGATCTACTTCTTTGATATCGAGATTATAGATTGTCCTGACCGTATCCTCTACTGTCGTTTTCACAGAGGCAAAACTTATAAAATCATGTTGACCAATCAAATACTTGGCCCCTTGCCTCATCAAAGTCAAATCCAGTTTATGCCTATAATGCATACTGTATTTTTGATCCTTAGGAAGATGATGTGGTCCATTATAAACCTTATACTCATAAGTCTTAGATAAATCTTGATAGCGAGGATGAAATTTTTCATCAACTTTCTCAGCTTTGCATATAACTATATCTGATGGCAGGCGCCCATTCAATGCTAGTGGGAGCTTGTAGTCTGCTATATCTCTATTCCCTGCTAATAGTACGACTTGACCCTCAGCATGGACACCAGAATCCGTTCTAGAGGCACCTGTAAGGGTTACAGAGTCTCCAAAGAGTTCTTTAGCCGCCTCCATCATAACGCCTTGAACTGTTATAGCATTGTTTTGCACTTGCCAGCCACAATACTCTGTACCATCATAAGCAACCGTTAATTTGTAGTAATTCATCCTAACCCCTATTGTTTACTCCACTTGCTAGTTGAATGTTCTTGTTACACCCATTAATACAACATAGGTCAACCCTATTGCATAGGCAATAAAATCTATCTTAACATATGCCAATTTATTCATCCTTGTTCTTCCATCCCCGCCACGGTAACATCTAGCTTCCATAGCAAGAGCTAAATCATCTGCTCTTCTAAATGAAGATATAAAAAGCGGCACTAACAGAGGTACCATATTTTTCGCCTTCTTCATAATACCTCCTGACTCGAAATCTGCTCCTCTGGCCATTTGAGCCTTCATAATCTTATCCGTTTCTTCAAGAAGAATAGGAATAAATCTAAGGGCTATTGTCATCATCATAGCTATCTCGTGTGCAGGGACACGAATTCTCTCAAGTGGTTTTAGCAGAGCTTCTATTCCATCAGTCAAAGTAATCGGTGATGTGGTTAGAGTAAGTAGTGACGACCCAACTATAAGCATTATAAGACGGCTACCCATAAAAATAGCCGTTCTAAGTCCCTCAAGGGTAATTGTAAAACGTCCAATCTGCCAAAGCACTGTAGAACCCGGTGTCAAAAAAAAGATTGAGACCGACTGTTAATACAATTATGATAAAAATCGACTTAAGACCTTTTAACATAAACTTCACAGGAATCGTAGTTGTCAAAATAATAGATAGTAAGGCAACCATTGCAAAACCATAAGCTATAAAACTTTGGTTTATAAATAGTGATATTATAAATAGTAAGGTTACGTTTATTTTGGTTCTTGGGTCAAGCTTATGAACCACTGAATCTGCAGGATAATACTGTCCAATTGTTATATCTCTTATCATAATTGTTTCACTTGGCCAATTGCTTAAGCAATGCTTCCTTGGCTTCCTTTATCGTAATTATCTTTTCATCAAAATCAAAACCTTTTTCTTCAAGTGCAGCAATCAGATATGTCACTTGTGGTACAGCTAATCCCATCTCTTCAAGTTGTTCTACATTGGAAAAAACTTCTTTGGCCGTCCCATCCATTTTTATCAATCCTTGGTCCATTACAACAACCCGGTCAACAAAACGAGCTATATCTTCCATACTATGTGAAACAAGAATGACTGTAATACCAAGTTCATCATGTAGGTGGCGTATTTCACCAAGTATTTCATCTCTTCCCTTTGGATCAAGTCCTGCAGTCGGTTCATCTAGAATCAATATATCAGGTTCCATTGCTAGAACACCTGCGATTGCCACCCGGCGTTTTTGACCGCCTGATAAATCAAAAGGTGATTCACCGTGGAGCGATTCCTCTATACCAACTATTTCCAAAGCCTTTTTCACACGAACATCGACAGTCTCTTTATCAAGACCCATATTGGTCGGGCCAAATGCCACGTCTTTATATATACTCATTTCAAACAGTTGATGTTCAGGATACTGAAACACCAATCCTACTTTTTGTCTAACATCTGCAAGTTTCACGCCATCATCAAATATTGATGTGCCATTGATAAAGACCTGTCCCTTTTCAGGCTTTAGCAAGCCATTAAAATGCTGAATAAGTGTCGACTTACCTGACCCAGTATGGCCTATCAGTCCAACAAACTCACCCGATTCAATTTTTAGGTCAACACCTTTAAGTGCTAGTTTGACAAATGCCGTACCTATCCCATAGGTATAATAGAGATCTTTTATTTCAATTGACATAGTCTATCCACCATTTCATCTATCGTAAGAACAGTTGTATCAATAGATACGCCTGCCTCTCTTAACTCATAAGCCAACTCGGTCACCTCTGGAACATCCAGACCAAGGGCTTTCATTTCTTCCACTTTACCAAAGACTTCTCTTGGCACGCCGCTAAGAGCAATCTCGCCATCTTCCATAACATAGACTTTGTCACTCATAACTGCTTCTTCCATAAAATGTGTAATCAATATGATTGTAATGCCCTCTTCTTCATTAAGTCTTGTCACTGTCTCAAGTACTTCTAATCGACCTGAAGGGTCAAGCATTGCTGTTGGTTCATCTAAAATGATGCAATCAGGTTTCATAGCAAGTACACCAGCAATTGCAATTCTTTGTTTCTGTCCACCCGATAATTTGTATGGTGAGTGATTGGCATATTCTGTCATCTCTACTGACTCAAGAGCATTGTCCACCCTATCTCGAATGGTCTCTGGATTTACGCCAAGATTTTCGGGACCAAATGCAACATCTTCCTCAACTATTGTTGCTATTATTTGGTTGTCAGGATTCTGAAAAACCATACCTGCAGATTGTCTTACATCCCAAACAAGAGAAGTGTCACTGGTATCGTAACCCTTTACAAGTAATGTGCCTTCTTTTGGTCGTAACAATGCATTAAAATGCTTGGCCAAAGTTGACTTGCCTGAGCCATTGTGTCCTAGTATAGAAATAAAATCGCCTTGTTTCACCTCTAAGCTGACATCTTTTATCGCTCTGTGCACACCTTCAACTTCACCTTTTTCATTGTGGGTCAAATATTCAAATACCAAATTGTTTGCTTTAATCATTTCCATTGGTTTACCATCAACTTTTCTCTATTCTAATAACCCATTATATACTATGCTAAGGAAAATAAAAAGGGTCAAGTGCATTGCACTTGACCCTGGTTTATTAATTATTGTAAGAATGATTTTATACTATATAAAATACCTCTAACTTCAACTATACTTTCTAAAGTCACACAGTCATTACATTTACGTATGATTTATCTCGCAAGTTTCCGTAAGAATGATTTTATACTAATTCTAAAATAACTTCTTTAGCTGCATCACCTTTACGTGGACCGATTTTAACGATTCTAGTGTAACCACCGTTTCTATCTACGTATTTTGGTGCAATGTCATTAAACAATGTTTCAGCCAAATCAACCTTCTTAGTTCCTGCTTTTTTACCAGCACTCTTTTCAGGCACTTCAGTAACAGGGTATACAACACTAAGAATTTCTCTTCTAGCGTTAAGTCTTGTTGCATTGTCTTTCTTAATGACCTTTTCGATGTCTTCGAATTGAGTCACTTTCTTACCATCTACAACTTCTTTAACACGCTTACCATCTGCTGTCTTCTTAGCAACTTTTTGAGTAACAGTTACTTCAGTAAAGTTGTCTTTTTCTCTAACAGCCATAGCAATCAACTTCTCAGCGATTTTACGAACTTCTTTAGCCTTTTGCTCAGTTGTCTTAATCTTACCATGATACAGTAGATTAGTTACTTGGTTTCTAAGCAATGCTTTTCTTTGGGAAGATGTTCTTCCAAGTTTTCTATAACCAGGCATAGATAAGCCTCCTTTTCTTGGTATTATAGGTTGTATAGCAAGCTATACATTTACCTAGTCTAACGAAGTATGCTTACTCATCACCAGGTCTAAGTTGAAGACCAAGCTCTTGAAGTTTCGCAAGTACTTCTTCTAATGATTTACGTCCTAAGTTTCTTACCTTCATCATATCTTCAGGGGTTCTGTTTGTAAGTTCTTCAACAGTGTTAATCCCTGCTCTCTTCAGACAGTTATATGAACGAACAGACAATTCAAGTTCATCAATACTCATTTCGAGTACTTTTTCCTTTTCATCATCTTCTTTTTCAACCATGACTTCAGCATTTCTAGCATTCTCTGATAAGTCAATGAACAAGTTAAGGTGTTCACTAAGTACCTTAGCAGCTAAACTTACGGCTTCATCAGGAGATAAAGTACCATCTGTCCATACTTCTAGAGTCAGTTTGTCATAGTCCGTCACGTTACCTACACGAGTGTTTTCCACCTTAAGGTTAACACGCTCTACAGGAGTGTAGATTGAGTCAACTGGAATTACACCGATTGGTTGGTCTTCAGATTTATTCTTATCAGCAGTGACATAGCCTCTACCTTTATTAATGGTAAGTTCTACGAACAATTTACTATCTGATCCACCACTAAGAGTTGCAATTGGTTGATCAAGGTTGATGATTTCTATGTCAGGATCTGCCTGAATGTCAGCACCTGTAACAACACCTTCGCCTTCAAACTCGATGTATGCAACTTTTGGCTCTGCACTATCACTATTATTTCTAATAGCTAATTTTTTGATATTAAGTATAATCTCAGTAACATCTTCTTTGACACCTGGGATAGTACTGAATTCGTGTAACACGCCTTCAATCTTAACACTACTTACAGATGCACCAGGTAATGAAGACAACATGATTCTTCTAAGGGAATTCCCTAAAGTTGTACCATAACCTCTTTCAAGTGGCTCTATTACAAAAGCACCGAATTTGTTATCCTCTGAAATTGATACAATGTCAATTCTTGGTTTCTCGAAATCAAACACTTACAAGACCCTCCTTACTATTATTGGTTTCATCATTTATTCTATACTATTTCCTTAATTACTACGAGGGTAATTCTATACAACTTGGCGAAAATAATTCGCCAAATTATATTACTTTGAGTAAAGCTCGACGATAAGCGTTTCTTCGACAGGAATGGTAATCATTTCTCTCTCTGGCTTAGCGGTTACTTTAGCTGTATAGTTTTCTAAATCTGATTCAATCCATTCAGGAACAGCTCTTGAAGCTGTTGTTTCAATGATTGTCTTCATTCCAGCTGCACTTTGAGATTTCTCTTTAAGTGTAATCACGTCACCAATTTTAACTTGGTATGATGGAATGTTAACTTTCTTACCGTTTACAAGTACATGGTTGTGACGAACAATTTGTCTTGATTCTGTTCTTGAACGACCTAGTCCTGCTCTGTAAGCTACGTTATCAAGACGCATCTCAAGAAGAATCAATAGGTTAACACCTGTGATACCTTTTTGATGAGCGGCTTTGTCATAATAATTTCTAAATTGAGTTTCTAGAACTCCATAAATTCTTTTTGCTTTTTGTTTTGTACGAAGTTGTAATCCGTATTCAGAGATCTTTGATCTTCTGTTTCCGTGTTGTCCTGGAGCATATGGTCTACGTTCCATCGCACATTTAGCTGAATAGCATCTTTCGCCTTTAAGGAAAAGCTTATCGCCTTCTCTTCGACAAAGTCTACATACAGCACCTCTATATCTTGCCATTTAAGCGCACCTCCAATTAGACTCTTCTACGTTTAGGTGGACGACATCCATTATGTGGAACTGGCGTCACATCTTTAATACTAGTTACATCTAGTCCAGCAGCTTGAAGTGCTCTAATAGCAGCTTCTCTTCCTGAACCTGGTCCTTTAACCAATACTTCAACAGTTTTTAGACCGTGAATCATAGCAGCTTTAGCTGCAGTGTCTGCCGCCATTTGCGCAGCATAAGGTGTATTCTTTCTTGAACCTCTAAATCCAAGACCACCTGCACTTGCCCAAGATAAAGCATTACCTTGTGCATCTGTTAACGTTACAATAGTATTGTTAAACGTTGATTGAATGTGAGCTTGGCCACGTTCAACATGTTTTTTTTACACGTCTTTTAGTATTTCTCTTGGCTACTTTCTTTGCCATTCTACTTTACCTCCTATGCTATTTCTTCTTGTTAGCAACTGTTCTACGTGGACCCTTACGAGTTCTCGCATTAGTTTTAGTCTTTTGACCTCTAACAGGAAGACCTCTTCTATGACGGATTCCACGGTAACAACCGATTTCCATTAGTCTCTTAATGTTAAGTGCAATCTCTCTTCTAAGATCACCTTCAACTTGTACTGATTTGTCGATGATGTCTCTAAGCTTTCCAACTTCTTCATCAGTCAAATCTCTTACTCTTGTCGCTGTATCGATGCCTGCTTCTGCAACAATTCTTTGTGCAGTAGTTCTACCTATACCATAGATATAAGTAAGACCGATCTCAACGCGTTTTTCTCTTGGTAAGTCAACACCAGCAATACGTGCCATGTATCTTCGCACCTCCATTTAAATTATAATCTACTGATACCTTCTTATTGAAAGGTACCCACGGTTCCAACTGTGATTTCGAATATGATTTGAGAATCACTCGTTTGTGCTGTGAAATCAAACATAGTTTGATGTTCACTCGCATTCTTTCAGTGATTTCGAACATAGTCCGAGAATCACTCGTGAATATCATTCAAAACTTCACGAATGCAACTATTCCTTAAAATCTTGAATCATATTCTTACTACTCTACTATCCCATAACGGTCAAGTAGCCACCTAGTACCCTCGCTTCATCCAATTCTTCATCTGCTTAAGGAACAAATTCAAATTGTTTACACAAAATGTTCTGGTGGTTGTTTCTACATTATTTATTTACGGATATTTTCATTATAATAAAAAAATCCATATGTGAGCTTTTGCTCACGAAACCTTATTATATAACAAGTTGCTGCATTAAACAAGGTTTTTTTTAGAAATTGCCTAAATAGATTAACCTTGCTTTTGCTTATGCTTAGGATTCTCACAAATCACACGGACTCTACCGTTTCTTTTGATTACTTTACATTTTTCACAAATTGGTTTTACTGAAGCTCTAACTTTCATTTTGATTCTCCTTTATCAAAAATTTCGACAACCACAATAGTATACTATGTATTTGCCTATTTGTCACGCCAAATAATTCGACCTTTGGTTAAATCATATGGAGACATCTCAATTGTTACTTTATCACCAGGCAAAATACGAATATAGTGCATACGTAATTTACCTGAAATATGAGCCAAAATAACATGACCGTTCTCTAGCTCTACTTGGAACATAGCATTAGGTAGTTTTTCCTTTACTCTACCTTCTACTTCAATGACGTCTTTCTTTGACATATATACCTCCTAAAGTAAGTTAGTCAAGGGTTTGCCTAAATGCTTTTAGGCTGTTTCTAATATCAGCATTACTGATTTTGTCACCAGTGAGGATCTTGTCCTTAATGTCTGTTGCAACCAAATGGGTTATTTGAACATGCTTCTTTTTCTTTTTTCTTAAGGGACTCTAGTCGCCTAGTGGTACCATTACTCAAAAATAAGAAATCATCATTTTGCTCAATAACGATAAACAATTCATCTTTGTCGCGTCCAGCTTTGGATTTAACAATTTGTCCAAGTTCATAATCAATCATCTATACCACCTTGGTCTATTAATGTCAATAATTCATACCCTGAATCTGTTATCAAAACAGTATTTTCATAGTGTGCTGATATTGAGCCATCTAAAGTCACAACCGTCCAGTCGTCATCCAACGTCCTTACGTCATATCGGCCAAAGTTAACCATCGGTTCAATGGCCAATGTCATTCCCGGTTGTAGTTTTGGACCTCTTCCAATAGGTTTATAATTCGGTATTTGAGGCTCTTCATGAAGGTCCTTGCCAATACCATGACCAACCAAATCCCTTACCACTGAACATGCATTGGCTTCACAATAATTCTGAATTGCCGCTGATATTTCATGAAGGTGTCTGCCAGGTTTAGCATATTTCAAGCCTTCAAAGAAGCTTGCCTTAGTTATTGCTACCAAATCTTCTGCATCTTTGGAACCATTACCAACCACATAAGACCTTGCTGCATCACCATGATACCCATTATAGTAAGCACCGATATCAATACTAACGACGTCACCGTCTTGTATAAATCGACGCTTACTAGGAATACCATGGACCACTTCTTCATTAATGGATACACATATAGATCCTGGGTATCCATGATAATTCAGAAATGATGGTGTTGCACCTTGCTTGGTAATGAATTTTTTAGCAAGCTGGTCAAGTTCATATGTTGTCATACCAGATTTCAGTGACTTAGCCAACACCTCATGGGTGTCAGCAACAATACGTCCTGCATCTTTCATTCTAGCTATTTCTTGACCATTTTTAATAAGTATTGCCATATATTATGCACCTACGATTTTAACTATTGCTTCAAAAATCACTTCTATGTCTTGTTGCCCATCTACTGATACCAAGATATCGTTCTTCTTAAAGTAATCAATAAGAGGTTGCGTTTGTTCATGGTAAACGCCTAGACGCTTAAGCACTGTTTCCGGTTGATCATCATCACGAAGTACCAACTCATTACCGCACGCATCACATATACCTTCAACTTTCGTTGGAATATATTTAATATGATATGTTCCACCACACTCTAGACATGCTCTACGTCCTGACATTCTTCTAACGATAGCCTCGTCTGGAACGTCAACATCGATTGCAAAGTCTATTGCTGTTCCCATAGCTTCTAGCGCTTTATCAAGTGCCTCCGCTTGTGGGATCGTTCTTGGGAATCCATCAAGGACAAAACCGCCCGCACAGTCGTCTTCCTTAATTCGATCTGCCACTAAATCAACAACCAATTCATCTGGGACAAGTAATCCTTGATCCATGAATTCTTTAGCTTTAACGCCAAGATTTGTTTGATTCTTGATATTCGCTCTGAAAATATCACCTGTTGATATATGAGGAATCCCATATTTACCGGATATTCTCTTAGCTTGTGTACCTTTTCCTGCTCCTGGTGCGCCTAACATAATAATTTTCATTACTACCTCCCATAAGGACAATGTCATCTAGTATGTTGCTTTACCATATAACGCCTCAAAGTCGACTAGCCTTATGGCAAGTCGACCTGTGGCGATTATTTTAAGGAAATTAAATTTTTATAATTTCTTACTATCCTCGTTAGGATTAAATCCTAGCCGAGAAGTCGGTCTATGATTTATTTCTTAGGAAATGAAATCACAATCCTTGCCATCCTCGTTAGTACTTAGTACTAGCCGAGAAGTCGGTCTATGCATTATATCCTTGAGATATAATCCACTACCTTGCCATTCTTGTTAAGATTAAATCTTAACCAAGAAAGCCCTTATAATGTCTCATTACAAGTTGTGATTGGATTTGCTTAACAGTCTCAAGAGCAACACCACCAACGATGATTAGTGAAGTACCACCAAAGTTAAGTTGGATGCCTATAGCTGCTGATAGTCCAATAGGTGCTAAGGCAATAAGTCCTAGCATTACTGCACCAATAAATACCAATCTTCCAAGAACTGTTGAAAGGTGATCAACTGTTGGCTTTCCTGGACGGATACCTGGAATAAATCCACCGTTCTTCTTCATATTATTAGCCACTTCATATGGGTTGAATGTAATTGCTGTATAGAAATATGCAAATGCAATTATCAATACAAAGTACAATGCAGCTCCAAATGGTTGGTTAATTCTAACGAAGTTGAGGATGTTGCCCCAAGTTCCTGTAGGGTTCGCAGTAAAGAATGAAGTAATCGTAGCAGGGAACTGTAACAATGAAGAAGCAAAAATTACTGGGATTACACCGGCCATATTTACTTTCATTGGAATATGAGTGGATTGACCACCATATACTTTACGTCCTTGTATACGTTTAGCATACTGAACTGGTACCCTTCTCTCCCCTAACTGTATAAGCACTACGAATACAATCATAAGGAAGAATACGACTAGTAGGATTGCAACATTCAAGTATTGACCATCTTTGATACGGTCGATAAGGCCAATTGTACCATTATCAAGACCTGACAAGATGTTTACAACGATAATCAATGAGATACCGTTACCGATACCATTTTCAGTGATTCTTTCACCACACCACATCAAGAAAGCTGTACCTGACACCATAGTGACAACTGCAAGCGCAACTGATAGGAATGTGTAGTTATCAAAGTAACTTCTAAATCCAATACAGATAGCAACAGCTTGAATCAATGCGAAACCAACTGTAGCAAATCTTGTGATTTTTGCAATCTTTTTCTTACCCTCTTGACCATCTTTTTGCATTTCCTCAAGAGCTGGAATAGCAATAGTCAATAGGTTCATGATGATTGAAGAGTTAATGTAAGGTACAATACCAAGAGCAAAAATAGTCATGTTCTTGAATGCACCACCTGAGAATGCATCAAACATCCCAAGTAAACCTTCACTGTTTGCTTCAAAATAGTTAAGGATTGAGCTAGAGTCAATTCCAGGAATTGGAATAGCCGCACCAGAACGAATGGCAAACAACATCAAAAAATGTGAATATAAGTCTGTTTCTTAAGTCCTCGACTTTAAATGCATCGCGAAGTGTCTTAAACAATTATACCACCTCTGCTTTCCCACCAGCAGCTTCGATTTTATCGATGGCTGATTGACTAAAAGCATTAGCTTTGATGGTTAACTTCTTAGTTAAATCACCGTTACCTAAGATCTTAACACCATCTTTTGGATTCGAAATAATCCCTTTTTCTAACATTTTTTCTATTGTAACGATTGATCCTGCTCTAAATTTATTAAGTACTGATACGTTAATTCCAATGATTTCTTTAGAGTTTCTACAAGTAAAACCTCTCTTTGGAAGACGTCTGTACAAAGGCATTTGTCCACCTTCGAAACCAGGTCTTACGCCACCGCCTGAACGTGAGTTCTGGCCGTCACGACCACGTCCTGCAAACTTACCGTTCCCTGAACCGTGACCTCTACCTTTGATGAATTTTTTTTCTTCTTTGCACCAGCATTTGGTTTTAAATCTGTTAAATTCACGTCGGTTACACCTCCTTATTTATTGTCTGACTAAACTTCTTCTACTTTTACTAAGTGGCTGATCTTAAAGATCATTCCTCTGATTGCTTGATTGTCTTTTTGCTCAACAGTCTTGTTAAGTTTTGTAAGACCAAGTGCTTCAGCAGTAGCCTTTTGCTTAGGTTTGGCGCCAATTGTTGACTTAACTAAAGTAATTTTTAATTTATCTGCCATCTTTGGTTCCCTCCTAACCTATAATCTCTTCTACTGATTTACCACGAAGTTTAGCTACAGCTTCTGGTGTTTTTAATTGGCTAAGACCAGTGATTGTTGCAGCCACTAGGTTAGCTTTATTGTTTGAACCAAGAGACTTCGTTCTGATATTTTTGATACCAGCAAGCTCAAGTACCGCACGGGCAGGTCCACCAGCGATTACACCGGTACCTTCAGGTGCTTGCTTAAGTAAAACAGAAGCACTTCCGAATTTACCTAACCAGTCATGTGGGATACTATGATTTTCGTCCATTGGTACATTAATGATTTTTTTCTTTGCATCTTCGATACCTTTACGGATAGCTTCTGGAATCTCCACTGCTTTACCCATACCAGCACCTACGTGACCGTTTTCGTCTCCAACAACTACAACAGCTGCGAATCGGAAGTTACGACCACCTTTAACAACTTTAGTTACACGTCTAATGGTAACAACTTTCTCTTGTAGTTCCATACCACTAACATCTATCATATTTCGTTTCATGTGTCGACCTCCTATCTTAGAATTTTAACCCAGCTTCACGAGCTGCGTCAGCCAATGCTTTTACTTTTCCATGGTAGATAAATCCACCACGGTCAAATACTACCGCGTCAATGCCTTTTGCGACAGCTTTTTCAGCAACCGCTTTACCAACAGCTGTAGCTGCTGCAACATCATTTGTCTTCTCTAACGTATCTTTAACCGCTTTCTCTACAGTTGAAGCTGCAACGATTGTAGTTCCATTTACGTCATCAATGATTTGTGCATATATGTGCATGTTACTTCTGTATACCGCCAAACGAGGTCTTTCAGAAGTACCTGAAATTTTGTTTCTGATTTTCATGTGCTTTTTCACACGAACTTCTTGTCTGGATACTTTTTTAATCATTTGGTTTTCACCCCTTTGTTAGTTTTAGTATGAAAGTTCCATTTAAGTTAATCAAGCGATTCTAAGATTAAGCCTTACCAGCTTTACCTTCTTTACGTCTGATAACTTCATCAATATACTTGATACCTTTACCTTTGTAAGGCTCTGGTGGTCTTTTGAATCTTATTTCCGCTGCATATTGACCAACTTTTTTCTTTGCTGATCCCTTTGATGGTAACTTTGTTACCTTCAACGATTGATTCAACACCTTCTGGATCTTCCATAACTACAGGATGAGAGTATCCCAAGCTAAGATCAAGCTTGTTGCCTTTTTTGGCTGCTTTATATCCAACACCATTGATTTCTAGTACTTTTTGGTAACCTTTCGTTACACCTTCAACCATATTAAAGATTAACGTTCTAGTTAGTCCATGTAATGACTTCATCTTCTTAAGATCACTAGGTCTTGTGACGATGATTTCTGTACCTTCTTGCTTGATGTCCATTTCTTGTGGTACTTGTTTTTCGATTGTTCCAAGTGGACCTTTTACTGAAATAAGGTTCTCATCAGAGATTTTTACTTCAACGCCAGCTGGAACAGCGATTGGCATTTTACCAATACGTGACATAATGTTTTCCTCCTTCGGTTGAATTAAAACAGTTTCCCAAGTATGACTTGCATCATACCCCTTCTGAAACTATCTTTTCGCCGTTTTTGTTTTGAAACTTTTCAGCAATTGAAATGTTTCTTTTGATTGAAATTAAATTGTGGTGAATGCTTGCACTGTGTCTTCATAGTTATATGATTGCAAAGTACTTGCACTGTGACTTTTTGACTTAGTCAAAAGAGTCACTCGTGTGTGATATTTTATCGGTTATACCTTAAAATATCATGCCGAAGTTATTTAGGCTTATTTGATTACCAAATAAAGCAAATAACTTCTCCACCTACATTTAATTTTCTAGCTTCTTTATCTGTAACCAAACCTTTGTTTGTTGAGATAATTGCTGTACCAAGACCACCTAATACTGAAGGTAGCTCGTCTTTACCAGCATATACTCTAAGACCTGGCTTTGAGATTTTTTTTGATACCTGAGATAACTTTTTCACTTTTATCAGCACCGTACTTAAGTTCGATTTTGATATTTTTGAAAGTACCATCTTCAAGTACTTTATAACCTTTTACATAACCTTCTTTTACTAATATATCAACAACAGCAAGCTTCATCTTTGATGAAGGCACTGATACGAAATCGTGCTTAGCTGTATTACCGTTTCTGATTCTTGTTAGCATATCTGCAATAGGATCACTCATTGTCATGATAATTGCCTCCTTCCTATATGTGGTTTACCAACTAGCCTTTTTAACACCAGGGATTTGACCCTTGTATGCAAGTTCACGGAAACAAATTCTACAGATTCCATATTTTCTAAGGACACTGTGTGGTCTACCGCAAAGTCTACATCTTGTGTATGCTCTAGTTGAAAATTTAGGTTTACGTTGTTGTTTAACCTTCATTGACGTTTTAGCCACTGTTCATTACCTCCTTTATTTTTTGAAAGGCATTCCAAATTGTGTTAATAGTTCACGCGCTTCCTCATCACTGTTAGCAGTTGTAACGATGATGATATCCATACCTCTGATTTTGTCAACCTTATCATATTCGATTTCAGGGAAAATCAGTTGTTCTTTGATACCCATCGCGTAATTTCCTCTACCATCGAATGAGTTAGGGTTAACCCCTCTGAAGTCACGTACACGAGGTAATGATAAGTTCACTAGACGGTCAAGGAATTCATACATTCTCTTACCACGAAGTGTAACTTTAGTACCGATGTTCATACCTTCTCTTACTTTGAAGGCTGCTACGGATTTTTTAGCTTTTGTGACAAGTGGTTTCTGGCCTGAGATGATAGTTAAGTCACTAACAGCTGCGTCCATAACTTTTTGATTTTCTTTCGCTTCACCAACACCCATGTTGATAACGATTTTCTCAATCTTTGGCACTTGCATTGTATTTGTATAGTCGAATTTTTTCATCATTCCATCGACGATTTCATTTTTGTAAGTTTCAATAAGTCTACTCACTTAAAGGTCCTCCTTTCGATTATTTATCGATTACGTCACCTGTAGATTTAGCTACACGTTTACGTACAGTTTTAGTTTTTCCACTACGTTCTTCAGTTGTTACTTCAACACCAAGTCTTGTAGTTTCACCTTTGTGTACGTACATTACGTTAGAAGCATCAATCATAGCCTCTTGGTGTACAATACCACCTTGTTGGTTAGCAGCACTTGGTTTAGCATGCTTTGTTACTTTGTTCACGCCTTCAACCAATACTCTACCTGACTTTGCATCTACAGATAAAATTTTTCCTTCTTTGCCTTTATCTTTACCAGTGATAACTTTAACGGTATCACCTGTCTTAAGTCTTAACTTAGCCATTTGTAATACCTCCTTATAGTACTTCTGGTGCTAGGGATAAGATTTTCATATACTTCTTCTCACGAAGTTCTCTTGCAACTGGACCAAAGATACGAGTACCTCTTGGAGTACCGTCGTCTTTAAGGACAACTGCTGCATTTTGATCAAATCTTATATATGAACCATCTTTACGTCTGATTTCTTTTACCGTTCTAACTACAACTGCTTTAACAACTTCACCTTTTTTGACAACGCCACCTGGTGTTGCATCTTTAACAGTAGCAACGATGACATCGCCAACAGCAGCGTATCTTCTTGTTGATCCGCCAAGAACACGAATACAAAGGATTTCCTTAGCACCTGTGTTGTCAGCTACTTTAAGTCTAGATTCTTGTTGAATCATGTCTTAAAACCTCCTTCCGGGCTATTATTTAGCTTTCTCGATTACTTCAACCAAACGCCATCTCTTATCTTTAGAAATAGGTTTTGTCTCCATAACTTTTACTCTATCACCAATACCACACTCATTGTTCTCGTCGTGTGCTTTAAGTTTGTTAGTCTTCTTCATTACTTTGTGGTAAAGTGGATGTTTGATACTGTCTTCAATTGCTACGACAACAGTTTTTTTCCATTTTATCACTAACAACACGTCCAACACGTGTTTTTTCTTTGATTTCTTTCAGCCACAAATATGCCTCCTTTCGCGATAATTACTTAGCCGCTTGTAATTGCTCAGTAATAATTGTTTGGATCTTTGCAATATTTTTTTCTTACGTCTGTGATTCTAGCTGTATTCTCCAATTGGTTTGTTGCGTTTTGGAATCTTAAGTTGAATAATTCCTTTTTAGCAACTACCAGTTCTTCTTGTAGTTCAGCTGCTGATTTACTTCTTAGATCTTCTAAGTATTTTGCTGACTTCACAATTATTCACCGCCTTCTAATTCTTCGCGAGAAACAATCTTACACTTTAGTGGCAATTTATGCATTGCCAGTCTTAAGGCTTCTCTAGCTGTCTCTTCATCTACTCCAGCAAGTTCGAACATTACACGCCCTGGCTTGACAACTGCTACCCAGTACTCTGGAGAACCTTTACCAGAACCCATTCGAGTCTCAGCTGGTTTAGCTGTTACAGGCTTGTCTGGGAAAATCTTAATCCAAACTTTACCACCACGCTTCATATAACGAGTCATCGCTACACGGGCTGCCTCTATTTGGTTTGAACGAATCCATGCAGGTTCAGCTGCTACGATACCAAACTCACCATAAGTGATTTTGTTACCACGTTGCGCTTTACCCTTCATACGTCCACGGAATTGCTTACGTCTTTTGACTCTTTTTGGCATTAACATTACTTGCGCCCCCCTCTACGATTATTTCTAGGAGCTCTCTGTTCTACTTTTGGCGCTCTCTTCATACCGTCAAGCACTTCACCATGACAGATCCATACTTTAACTCCGATTTTACCATAAGTTGTATCTGCTTCAGCAAAACCGTAATCGATATCCGCTCTAAGTGTCTGTAGTGGAATATTTCCTTCGTTGTAACTCTCTCTACGAGCCATCTCAGCTCCACCAAGACGTCCTGAACATTGAATCTTGATACCTTTTACGCCAGATTTCATTGCTCTACCAATTGTTTGTTTCATGGCTCTTCTAAAAGAAACACGATTCTCAAGTTGAAGTGCAACATTCTCAGCTACTAGTTGAGAAGTCTTCTCTGGTCTTTTCACCTCTACGATGTTTACAATAACTTTACCTGATACTTTTGGCTCCAAATCTTTCTTAAGGGCCTCAATAGCAGAACCACCTTTACCAATGACAATACCTGGTTTAGCAGTATGGATATTAATTCTTACTCTCTCTGACGCTCTTTCGATTTCAATCTTAGCAACACCAGCTGAGTAAAGTTTCTTCTTTAAAAATTTTCTAAGTTCAAAGTCTTCTACTAGAAGATCTGAGAAATCTTTCTCGGCATACCATCTTGAATCCCAATCATTGATAACGCCGACTCTTAAGCCGTGAGGATTAACTTTTTGTCCCATGTCATACCTCCTTACCTTTCGTTTAGGATAATCGTAATGTGACTTGTTTTCTTTTCGATTCTAAATGCTCTACCTTGAGCTCTTGGTCTAATTCTCTTAAGTGTTGGTCCTTTGTTAGCGAAACACTCAGCAATCACTAAGTTTGCTGGATCTAGACCTTGATTGTTTTCAGCATTTGCAATCGCTGATTTTAGAACTTTTTTCTATAACTCTTGCACCTTTTCTAGGTGTGAATGCAAGAATTCCAATAGCTGAAGCTACGTCTTTACCTTTGATTGTATCAAGAACGATTTTCGCTTTCGTAGTTGACACTCTTGCATAAGATACTTTCGCTTTTGGTCTAGTATCTTTAACTGCATTTCTTTCACGTTTTATCTGACTTCTATGTCCTTTAGCCATTTAAATTGCCTCCTTTCGCTTGATACTACTGTACTCTTGATTTCTTTTCGTTTTTGCTATGACCTCTATAGGTTCTAGTCAATACGAATTCACCAAGCTTATGTCCAACCATGTCCTCTTGAATATACACTGGAACATGCTTTCTTCCGTCATGAACGGCAATTGTATGACCAACCATTTCTGGAAAGATTGTTGAACGTCTTGACCAAGTTTTAATTACTTGCTTGCTATCCGTTTCATTAAGAGCTTCTACTTTTTTAAGTAAGTGCCCATCAATAAAAGGTCCTTTTTTCAATGAACGAGCCATTTATTAAGCCTCCTTTTTCATTTATCCGTTTAAGCGCTGTTATTTGTTACCCTTACGCCCTCTTACGATATATTTGTTAGAGTGTTTGTTTTTCTTTCTTGTCTTAAGACCAAGTGCAGGTTTACCCCATGGAGTCGATGGTGCTGGACGTCCGATTGGCGCTCTACCTTCACCACCACCATGTGGATGGTCGTTAGGATTCATTACAGAACCACGTACTGTAGGTCTAATACCCATGTGACGCTTACGTCCCGCTTTACCAACTGTAATAAGTTCGTGATCAGTGTTACCAACTTGACCAACTGTAGCTCTACAATCAGCTGGAACCATTCTCATCTCTCCTGATGGAAGACGAACTGTTGCGAACTTACCTTCTTTTGCCATAAGCTGTGCAACGTTTCCTGCTGAACGAACCATTTGTCCACCTTTGCCAGGCTTAAGTTCGATGTTGTGAATTTGTGAACCTACAGGGATGTTTATAAGTGGTAATGCATTACCAACTTTAATCTCTGCATCAGCACCACTCATAAGTTTTGTACCAACTTTAAGTCCTACTGGAGCAAGAATATATCTCTTCTCACCATCAGCATACACAAGAAGTGCAATGTTTGCTGTACGGTTTGGATCATATTCAATTGACTTTACAGTCGCTGGAATACCATCTTTATTTCTTTTGAAGTCGATAATTCTATATTTGATTTTTGCTCCACCACCACGGTGTCGCACTGTGATTTTACCTTGATTATTACGTCCAGAATGCTTCTTAAGAGCTACAACCAATGATTTCTCAGGGGTTGATTTAGTAATCTCCTCAAAAGTAGAAGCCGTCATATGTCTTCTGGAAGGTGTATAAGGTTTATACGTTCTAATACCCATTATATTGAGCTCCTTTCATTAAGTGTTTTTAACACGCTACCGTGTGTGTCGAGTATGAGGAATGAAGATTGTGCTTACATTCCTTCAAAAAAGTCGATTTCTTTACTTTCAGCTGTCAAAGTAACAATCGCTTTTTTAGTCGCAGCAGTTTTACCAACTGTCATTCCACGTCTTTTGTTCTTACCTAACTTGTTCATAGTGTTGACTTTTTGAACTTTTGTTCCAGGGAACATTTTTTCAACAGCCTCTTTAACTTGAACCTTAGTTGCTTCTGTATGAACTGTGAAAGTATATTTACGATCTACCATCATATCCATACTCTTTTCAGTAATAACAGGTTTAAGTAGTACGTCATAGTAATTTAAGCTTGCCATTATGCGTACACCTCCTCTATTGTAGCAACAGCTGCTTTAGTCGCAACAAATGTCTCATATCTAAGGATATCGTAAACATTGATTGTGTTTGTTAGCGCTGTTTGTACGTTTGGAATGTTTCTCGCTGATAATACAACGTTCTGATCATTCTCATTAATTACGATTAATGCTTTTGATACTTTAAGGTTATCAAGAACTTTAACCATTTCTTTTGTTTTAACTGCTTCTAGTTTAAGATCATCTATAACGATGAATTTTCCGTCTGCAACTCTTGCTGAAAGCGCTGACTTAAGAGCATATCTTTTTTTCTTTCTTATTAAGCTTGAAAGAATAATCTCTTGGTTTTGGAGCGAAGATTACACCACCGCCTGTCCAGTGAGGTGCTCTGATTGAACCAATTCTAGCTCTACCAGTTCCTTTTTGTCTCCATGGTTTTCTACCACCACCACGAACTTCCGCACGAGTTTTCGCACTTTGTGTTCCTTGGCGTTTATTTGCAAGTTGTTGAACTACTGATGCATGCATAAGGTTTGTTTTTACTTCAACACCAAATATAGCATCATTTAGTTCTAACTCTTCTACTTCTTTTCCGTCCATATTAAAAACAGATACTTTAGCCATTCTTGTTCCTCCTTCCTGCAATTACTACGCCTTAACAGCGTCTCTAATTGTTAAGATAGATTTTTTTTAGGTCCTGGTACAGCACCTTTGATAAGGATAAGATTTTGATCTAAATCAACTCTTACAACTTCTAGGTTTTGTACTGTGACATTAACAGCACCCATGTGCCCTGGTAAGTTTTTACCTTTGAATACTTTTGCTGGGTATGAAGCTGCACCCATTGAACCTGGTCTTCTATGGTACTTACTACCATGAGCCATTGGTCCTCTTGATTGGTTGTGTCGCTTGATGTTACCTTGGAAACCTTTACCTTTTGATACACCACTTACGTCAACCACATCGCCTGCCGCAAAAGTATCAGCTTTGATTTCTTGACCAACTTCGAAGTTTTCTGAATCCGCAAGTCTAAACTCTTTAACAATCTTCTTAAAATCAACTCCAGCTTTCTTGAAGTGTCCTTGAAGAGGTTGTGTAGTATGCTTCTCTTTTTTGTCTTCGAATCCAATTTGAACAGCACTATAACCATCATTATCTACAGTTTTAACTTGCGTTACTGTACATGGTCCGGCTTGAAGAACTGTTACAGGTACTAAGCTTCCATCTTCCATGAAGATTTGCGTCATACCAACTTTTCTAGCTATAATAGCTTTTTCCATTGTTGCACCTCCTAATAATCTACAGCGGAATACACTTTGTAAATATACGCTGCGCATTCATCCTAGACGGTCATACGAAATCTTACTTTCTATATAAACCTCTAATACGGATAACTTTTTGTTCATTACTTTACATCAACTTTGATGTCTACCCCTGCAGGTAGCTCAAGACGCATAAGTGCATCTACAGTCTTAGCTGTTGGCAATAAGATATCAATTAATCTTTTGTGTGTTCTTTGCTCGAATTGCTCTCTAGAGTCTTTGTACTTGTGTACCGCTCTAAGAATTGTAACGATTTCTTTCTTCGTCGGAAGTGGAATTGGACCACTCACCTTCGCTCCAGTCTTCTTAGCAGTTTCGATGATTTTCTTTGATGATTGATCGATTAGTTGATGATCATACGCTTTTAAACTAATTCTCATTTTTTGAGTTGCCATAAAAAAAAGTCGCCTCCTTTTCGTACTATTGTACGACAAGTGGTGACTGTACATCTTGCCTGGCGTGTCCCATTTGGTCACACACCGTTATTAGACATAATTCTGCCTAACTGCTTCGTTATGAGTACAGTGATCTTGTCGTCAGTTTCTTGAACATGACATTTGCTCCATCGGAAAACCCACCTTTTTGTCGGCGGCAACCTCCAATATCATCGCTTTTATTGTCACAGCCTTTACATTGTACCCCAACACAAGTGGAATTGCAAGCTTTTTTTGTAGTTTTTTTGTGGTGGTCTACTATTATAAGTTGAGGGGGTATTGTCAGGGTGACTCTGCAAAGTGGAAGCCTGACAATACCCCCTCAACTGAAACCCACCGCCAAAAAGTACAATAACGTAAAAAGGGTACCGCCTAAGCGATACCCTTCTAACTTTATAATAATTTAATTATTACTCAGTGATTTTGATTACAGATCCTGAACCAACAGTTCTTCCACCCTCACGGATTGAGAACTTTTGTCCTTCTTCCATAGCGATAGGAGCGATAAGCTCAATGTTCATCTCTACGTTGTCGCCAGGCATACACATTTCCACACCGTCTGGAAGAGTGATTACTCCAGTTACGTCTGTAGTAGTAAAGTAGAATTGTGGTCTGTAGTTTGAGAAGAATGGTGTATGACGTCCACCCTCATCTTTTTTAAGTACGTATACTTGTGCTTCGTACTTTGTGTGAGGTGTGATAGTACCAGGTGCTGCAAGTACTTGTCCACGCTCGATTTCGTCTCTTTGTACACCTCTAAGAAGCGCACCAATGTTGTCACCAGCTTGTGCTTCATCAAGAAGTTTTCTAAACATCTCAACACCAGTACATACAACAGTTCTTGATTCATCTTTAAGACCAACGATTTCAACGTTGTCTTGAACATGAAGAAGACCACGGTCAATCTTACCAGTCGCAACAGTACCACGACCAGTGATTGAGAATACGTCCTCAACAGGCATTAGGAATGGCTTATCAGTATCTCTAACTGGCTCTGGAACATAGTCATCACAAGCTTGCATAAGCTCAAGAATCTTATCTCCCCACTCACTTGAAGGATCTTCAAGTGCTTTAAGTGCTGAACCTTGGATTACTGGAAGGTCATCACCTGGGAAATCATACTCACTAAGAAGTTCTCTGATTTCCATTTCTACTAATTCAAGTAACTCTTCATCATCAACCATATCACATTTGTTCATGAATACAACGATGTGAGTACCACCAACTTGACGTGTAAGAAGGATATGCTCTCTTGTTTGAGCCATAGGACCATCTGTAGCAGCAACAACAAGGATTGAACCATCCATTTGTGCAGCACCAGTAATCATGTTCTTAACGTAGTCGGCATGTCCTGGACAGTCAACGTGCGCATAGTGGCGAATTTCAGTCTCATACTCAACGTGTGCTGTTGAGATAGTGATTCCTCTTTCTCTTTCCTCTGGCGCTTTATCGATATTATCGAATGCAACTGCTTCTCCAGTTCCAAGTCTCTCGTGAAGTGTCTTAGTAATTGCAGCAGTTAATGTTGTTTTACCATGGTCAACGTGACCAATAGTACCGATATTAACGTGTGGTTTACTTCTTTCATATTTAGCTTTACCCATTACTTGTTTCCTCCTTTAATATATGATATCTCTGTACCATAATATTCTCTTTTTCACTAATTAAAATTATATTTTATTGTTTAATCAAATGCAAGTTCTTTTTTAAACTTGCATTTTTTATGCACTTTATTCGTCACCTTTACCTGAAACAACTTTTTCCTGAATACTCTTAGGAAGTTGATCATAGTGATCGAATTGCATTGAGTAAGTACCACGACCTTGTGATTTAGAACGAAGGTCAGTTGCATAACCAAACATCTCTGACAATGCTACATATGCATGAATAGCTTGAGCACCATTTCTTGGCTCCATACCCTCAATACGTCCACGACGAGAGTTTATATCACCAATAACGTCACCCATATATTCTTCTGGTACAAGTACGTCAACTTTCATGATTGGCTCAAATAATGCTGCTCCACCTTTTGCCATAGCTTCCTTCATTGCCATTGAACCAGCAATTTTGAAGGCCATCTCAGATGAATCGACATCATGGTAAGAACCATCATATACTTCTGCTTTAATACCAACTACTTCATATCCTGCAAGAGCACCAGATTGCATAGCATCTTGGATACCTGCTCCAACTGCTGGGATATATTCAGTAGGGATAGCCCCACCTTTAATTGAGTTAACGAATTCATATGTTTCTTCGCCATTGACGTCCATTGGTGAAAATCTTACTTTGGCATGTCCATACTGACCACGTCCACCTGACTGACGAGCATATTTCTTATCAATCTCAACTTCTCTAGTAATTGACTCTTTGTAAGCAACTTGAGGTGCACCAACGTTAGCTTCAACCTTAAACTCACGAAGTAGACGGTCAACGATGATTTCAAGGTGAAGTTCACCCATACCACCAATGATACATTGTCCTGTTTCTTCATCAGTATGTGTTTTAAATGTTGGATCCTCTTCTGCAAGTTTCGCAAGGGCAATACCCATTTTTTCTTGTCCAGCTTTCGTCTTTGGCTCAATTGCCACGTGGATTACTGGATCAGGGAATACCATTGACTCAAGTACTACCGCATGTTGCGGATCACAAAGTGTATCACCAGTTGTAGTCAGTTTAAGACCAACTGCAGCAGCGATGTCCCCTGCATATACTTTATCAATTTCTTCTCTTTTATTGGCATGCATCTGAAGGATACGACCAATACGTTCTTTTTTATTCTTTGTTGAGTTAAGTACATAAGAACCTGAGTTACAAGTTCCTGAATAAACTCTAAAGAATGCTAACTTACCAACAAACGGGTCAGCCATAATCTTAAATGCTAATGCTGAGAAAGGCTCTTCATCTGATGAAGGTCTCTCAACTTCTACATCTGGATCATCCATATCAACACCTTTAATCGCAGGTACATCAAGTGGAGATGGCATTAATTCGATGACAGCGTCAAGAAGGATTTGTGCACCCTTGTTCTTGTATGCTGATCCACAAGTTACTGGGATGATTTCAACATTGATAACCGCTTTACGAAGTGCAGCCTTAAGGTCTGCTACAGGAATTTCTTCCCCTTCAAGGTAAAGCATCATTAAGTCTTCATCAGTCTCAGCAATTGCTTCAACCATCGCTTCACGATACTCATCACAAGTATCTTGAAGTTCTGCTGGAATATCTTCTTCTGAGATTTCTTGACCAAGGTCATCTTTGTAGATGATTGCCTTCATTGTAAACAAATCAACAACACCGATGAACTGATCTTCAGCACCTACTGGCACTTGAATTGGTACTGCATTAGCACCAAGACGGTCTTTCATCATATCTACAACGTTAAAGAAATCAGCACCAGATCTGTCCATTTTGTTTACAAATGCCATTCTTGGTACTCTGTATTTGTCAGCTTGACGCCATACTGTCTCAGATTGAGGCTCAACCCCACCTTTTGCACAGAAAACACCAACTGCACTATCAAGTACACGGAGTGAACGCTCAACTTCAACAGTGAAGTCAACGTGACCTGGTGTATCAATAATGTTAACACGATTATCTAACCATGAACATGTTGTCGCTGCAGACGTAATAGTAATACCACGTTCTTGCTCCTGCTCCATCCAGTCCATTTGTGAAGCACCTTCATGCGTTTCACCTATTTTGTGGGTTCTACCACTATAGAATAAGATACGCTCAGTTAATGTTGTTTTACCAGCATCGATATGAGCCATTATTCCAATATTTCTGGTTCTTTCTAATGGAAATTCTCTTCCTGCCAAAGTCTTATCCTCCTTTGGGAATCAACTATTATATACTACTAGATGTAAATCAGGTCTAACTCTTTTAGGAGTATAACTTTGATTACTGTTTCTACCATCTGAAATGTGCGAATGCTTTATTTGCATCTGCCATCTTATGAGTATCATCTTTTTTCTTAACAGCTCCACCAGTGTTATTAAGTGCATCCATAATTTCACCAGCTAATCTGTCTACCATAGTTTTCTCTCCACGTTTTCTTGTGTATAGAGTTAACCAACGTAGTCCAAGAGCTTGTCTTCTTTCAGGACGTACTTCGATAGGCACTTGGTAAGTTGCCCCACCGACACGTCTTGCTTTTACTTCTAATACTGGCATGATGTTTGCTAGAGCCTCTTGGAAAGCCTCTAATGCATCTTTACCTGTTTTTTCTGCTACTTTTTCAAAAGCACCGTATACGATCTTCTGTGATGCACCTTTTTTACCATCTAGCATAATGCTGTTGATAAGTTTAGATACAACTTTGTTTCCATATAATGGATCTGGTAATACATCTCTTTTAGGTGTATGTCCTTTACGTGGCACGGTTCTTCCCTCCTTAATCATTATTTGCGCAGGTTAGGCGCGTTCAATTAATTCATAGGTACTCGCAGTAATATTCATTACTGTGTGTCGTGCTAGCTAATTCATCTATCTTATCTGCAACCAACAGTTAATGATAACAATAAATAACTTGCACTAATTGAACAACTTGAAGGTTGTTCGATTAAATTGTTCTTTTTTTCTTCCGGTCTATTCTTTCGTATTGCTTAGCAATTCAAAACAACCACCGGTCACGCGTCTAAAAAATGTTTATTTTTTTAGGACGCTTAGCACCATACTTAGAACGAGATTGTCTACGATCAGCAACACCTGCTGTATCAAGAGTACCACGAACGATATGGTAACGTGTACCTGGTAAGTCTTTGATTCTACCACCTCTTATAAGAACAACACTATGTTCTTGTAAGTTGTGACCTTCACCAGGGATGTAACCTGTAACTTCGATACCATTAGTCAAACGCACTCTGGCAATTTTTCTAAGGGCTGAGTTAGGCTTCTTAGGTGTAGCAGTCTTAACAGCTGTACATACTCCACGCTTATGTGGCGCTGAGATATTAGTCGCTTTTTTTGTGAAGAGAGTTAAATCCCTTTTGCAAAGCTGGAGCTGTCGACTTCTTGTTCATAACTTTTCGGCCTTTTCTCACTAACTGGTTAATAGTTGGCATACTTTCACCTCCATAAATTTAGTTGTTGACAATTAGTGCTGCGGTTGCGGTTTTCACTTCTACATCGCAAGCTTTACCTAGTTCATCCATCGTTCCCACATACACTATAGGTATGTGTAAATCTTCAGCTTTGTCGATTAAATGAGACACTTGCTTTGGTTGAGCGTCTTTAGCGACATATAAAATATCTACAAGACCTTGCTCCAATGCTTTCGACGTCTGTTTAGATCCAACAACTTTTGAACCTTGCTGTAATCTGTGCATAATTCATCCTTTCGGTCAAATAATGGTATATAATTACGCATTAAAATGCACACTGATGAATTTTAACATGACAAAATCATGATGTCAAGCAATATCTCGTAAAATTAGAGAAAGATTCACAAGTGCAGAAAAGAAGCCACAGAGGCTTCTTTTCTGATTATATCTTAAATTAATAAGAATAAGTTTTACAATTAACGCTCAAGAATTCTATGTTTATAGAATGTCTTCTGAGAACAAGTCTTCATCCATTGGGGTAACTTCTTCTGAAACACCATCAATGAGTTCAACTTTACGGTAACGCTTCATACCTGTTCCAGCTGGTATAAGTTTACCAATGATAACATTCTCTTTAAGTCCAATAAGTGGATCAGACTTTCCTTTAATCGCCGCTTCCGTAAGAACTTTGGTCGTCTCCTGGAATGATGCTGCTGACAAGAATGAATTCGTTGCAAGAGATGCTTTTGTAATACCAAGCAAGACCTGTACACCTTCAGCTGGCGCAAGACCATCTGCAACCATCTCTTCATTCTTTTTATCAAATTCAAGTCTATCTACTAAGCTTCCTGGTAAGAAGACTGTGTCACCACTGTCTTCAATACGGATTTTCTTAAGCATTTGTCGACAAATAACCTCAACATGCTTGTCGTTGATTTCAACACCTTGCAGACGGTATACATTCTGAACTTCTTGTAGCATGTAGTCTTGTACCGCACGAACACCCTTGATTTTAAGGATATCATGAGGATTTACACTACCTTCAGTCAGCTCATCACCAGCCTCGAGCATTGAACCATCCGCAACCTTAGTTCTTGAACCATAAGGAATCAAATAAGCTTTAGATTCTCCTGTCTCAGGATTGGTAATAACCATTTCACGCTTCTTCTTAGTTTCCTGCATCACTGCTTTACCACCAAATTCAGCAATAATAGCAAGACCTTTAGGCTTACGAGCCTCGAAAAGCTCCTCAACCCTTGGAAGACCTTGAGTGATGTCATCAGCTGTTGCGATACCACCTGTATGGAAGGTACGCATTGTAAGTTGTGTTCCTGGTTCACCGATTGATTGAGCTGCTATGATACCAACAGCTTCACCAACTTGAACTGGGTTACCACTAGACATGTTAGCACCGTAACACTTAGCACATACACCAACATCTGACTTACATGTAAGAACCGTTCTAATCTTAACTGCGTCAACACCAGCTTTGATAATCTTACGCGCTTTAATTGGCGTAATCATCCTATCAGCTGCTGCAAGCACTTCACCTGTCTCTGGATGTTTGATTTCATCTATAGACCAACGGCCTGTAATTCTTTCTTCAAGACTTTCAATAACTTCCTTACCATCCATAAAGGCTTCAACAACCATACCAGATACTTCTGGGCGGTCTTTGCAACAATCTGTTTCACGGATAATCAAGTCTTGTGATACATCAACAAGTCTTCTTGTAAGGTAACCTGAATCGGCCGTTCTAAGGGCCGTATCCGCAAGACCTTTACGTGCACCATGGGCAGAAATGAAGTACTCAAGTACGTCAAGACCTTCACGGAAGTTAGACTTGATAGGCAATTCGATTGTGTGACCAGATGTATCGGCCATCAATCCACGCATACCAGCAAGCTGTTTGATCTGATTGTCAGATCCACGGGCTCCTGAATGGGCCATCATGTAGATGTTATTATATTGATCAAGACTTCCAAGAAGTGCTTTGGTAATCTTGTCATCGGCTTCACGCCATGTTTGAATTACATTGTTATAACGTTCTTCTTCAGTCATAAGACCACGTTTGAACTGTTTCATGATATTTTCAAGAGTTTGTTCTGCTTCTTCAACATAACCTTTTTTGGCTTCTGGCACTTCCATATCAGAGATAGATACGGTAATGGCACCTTTTGTTGAATACTTGAAACCAAGCTTCTTGATATCATCAAGAACTTCCGCTGTATTCGTTGAACCTTGTACATTAATACAATACTCGAGAATTTGCTTCATCTGCTTTTTACCAACAAGGAAATCAACTTCATATAGGAATTCATTGCCTTCAATACTACGGTCTACAAAACCAAGGTTTTGAGGTATAGCTTCGTTGAAGATAATACGACCTACTGTGGTCTCAATAATCTTAGATTTCATCTCGCCGTCTATTTCGAGGGTTCTTTGAACCTTTATCCTAGAATGTAAGGTAACTTCTTTGTTCTCATAGGCAAGAATTGCTTCGGATGCATCTTTGAAGATTAATCCTTCACCTTTTTGATTTTCCTTAAGAAGCGTTAAATAGTACGTACCAAGAACCATATCCTGCGAAGGAACAGATACTGGCGCACCGTCAGATGGCTTCAACAAGTTGTTAGGTGATAACAATAAGAAACGACATTCCGCTTGGGCTTCAACAGAAAGTGGCACGTGGACCGCCATCTGGTCACCATCAAAGTCAGCATTATAAGCCGTACATACTAGCGGATGAAGTTTGATTGCTTTACCTTCAACAAGCACTGGTTCAAATGCTTGGATACCAAGTCTATGTAGTGTGGGGGCACGGTTTAGCATAACCGGATGCTCTTTGATAACATCTTCTAGTACGTCCCATACGCCTGGTTCAAGTCTTTCAACCATTTTCTTTGCTGATTTGATGTTATGTGCAAGACCATCTTCAACAAGAACCTTCATTACAAAAGGTTTAAACAACTCAATCGCCATCTCTTTAGGAAGTCCACATTGGTAAATCTTAAGTTCTGGACCAACTACGATAACCGAACGTCCAGAGTAGTCAACACGTTTACCAAGCAAGTTTTGACGGAAACGCCCTTGCTTACCTTTTAACATATCAGACAATGATTTAAGTGGTCTGTTACCTGGTCCAGTAACTGGACGGCCACGACGACCATTATCAATCAATGCGTCTACTGCTTCTTGAAGCATTCTCTTCTCATTACGAACAATGATATCAGGTGCTCCAAGATCTAAAAGCCTTTGCAGACGGTTGTTTCTGTTAATAACTCTACGGTAAAGGTCGTTAAGGTCAGATGTCGCAAAACGTCCACCATCTAGTTGTACCATTGGTCTAAGGTCTGGTGGAATAACTGGTACCACACCAAGAATCATCCACTCAGGTAAGTTTCCTGATTTTCTGAATGCTTCAATAACTTCTAGACGTTTGATAATACGCGCTCTCTTTTGTCCCGAAGACTCTTTAAGCGCCTTTTTAAGTTCTACTGATTCACCTTCAAGATCTATCTCAGACAATAATGTACGAACAGCTTCCGCTCCCATAGCAGCATGGAATTTGTTGCCATACTTGTCATAAGCATCTCTAAATTCTTTTTCAGTCAATACTTGCTTGTATTGAAGAGACGTCTCACCAGCATCCAATACTATATAAGATGCAAAGTATAGTACTTTCTCAAGAGTTCTAGGTGATAAGTCAAGGATAAGACCCATCCTACTAGGAATACCCTTAAAGTACCAAATGTGTGATACAGGTGCAGCAAGTTCAATATGACCCATACGTTCACGACGTACTTTAGATTTTGTTACTTCAACTCCACAACGGTCGCATACCACACCTTTGTAGCGAATTTTTTTGTACTTACCACAGTTACATTCCCAGTCCTTACTTGGACCAAAGATTTTCTCACAAAAGAGTCCGTCTTTTTCTGGTTTCAATGTTCTGTAGTTAATTGTCTCTGGCTTTTTAACTTCTCCTTTGGACCATTCACGTATACGTTCTGGAGATGCTAAGCCTATTTTCATAGCGTCAAACACCAACGCTTCTGATTGTTCTGCTACATCATTTTGCATGTTCCTGACACTCCTTCCTTCAGCTACCGAATTTATTCAAACAATTCATCTTCATCTTGAATAATGTAACTATCTTCAAGAGAAGCGTCTTTTTTCACCATCTTGCTTTTCAAGCAAATCTACTTCTGTTTCCTCGGCTATTGCATGCTTACCAGCTGCACTAACATCTCCAATTACCATATCACCTTCTGGTGCTTCTATGTTAACTGGTACTTCAGGCACTTCCTCAAAATCTTCCTTGATGTCAATTTCAACATTATCACTTGTAAGGACTTTAACATCCAAACTTAGTGATTGAAGTTCTTTAAGAAGTACTTTAAAGGATTCTGGAATACCCGGCTCAGGTATATTGTCACCTTTAATAATTGCTTCGTATGTCTTAACACGTCCAACAACATCATCAGACTTGACAGTCAAGATTTCTTGAAGCGTGTATGCAGCACCATATGCCTCAAGCGCCCATACCTCCATCTCTCCAAATCTCTGTCCACCAAACTGTGCTTTACCACCAAGTGGCTGTTGGGTTACAAGTGAGTAAGGACCAGTTGAACGAGCATGTAGCTTATCTTCAACCAAGTGATGCAACTTCAAGTAGTGCATGTAACCAACAGTTACATTGCTATCGAAGTAATCACCAGTACGTCCATCTCTTAGTGGTACTTTACCATCTTTTGAGATTGGAACATCTTTCCACTCATCTCTGTGTTTCTTATTCTCATCAAGATACTTGAACAAGCCATCTCCAAGTGAACTTTCCCATTTCTTGCAGAAAACATCCCACTCTTCGTTAACATAGTCATTAGCAAGATCCAATGTTTCAATAATGTCATTCTCGTGCGCACCATCAAATACAGGTGTTGCAACTTTAAATCCTAGAGCTTTAGCCGCTAGACCAAGATGGACTTCAAGTACCTGACCAATGTTCATACGTGACGGTACCCCTAGAGGGTTAAGTACAATATCAAGCGGACGTCCGTTTGGTAGGAATGGCATATCTTCAGCTGGTAATATACGAGAAATTACACCCTTATTACCGTGACGACCGGCCATCTTATCACCAACAGAAATCTTACGCTTCTTAGCAATATAAACTCTAACTGATTGGTTAACACCAGGTGCTAACTCATCTCCATTTTCTCTTGTAAAGACGTGAACATCAACAACGATACCTTTAGCACCATGAGGCACTTTAAGGGACGTATCTCTTACTTCACGTGCTTTCTCACCAAAGATTGCTCTTAGCAGACGTTCTTCTGCTGTTAATTCAGTCTCACCTTTAGGCGTAACTTTACCAACAAGAATATCTCCCGAACGAATCTCTGCACCGATACGAATAATACCACGCTCATCAAGATCCTTAAGGGCATCGTCACCAACACCAGGTACATCACGTGTAATCTCTTCAGGGCCTAGTTTCGTATCTCTTGCTTCTGCTTCATATTCATCAATGTGAAGTGATGTATAAACATCTTCTTTCACTAAGTTCTCACTTAATAAGATGGCATCCTCAAAGTTATAACCTTCCCATGTCATAAAACCAATAAGAGGGTTTTTACCAAGAGCTATCTCACCTTTATCAGTCGAAGGTCCGTCAGCTATAACATCACCAACAACAACTTTTTGACCTTTATTAACAACAGGTCTTTGGTTGATACAAGTACCTTGGTTAGATCTTGAGAATTTCGTTAACTTATGAACTTCTCTTTGACCCGAATCAGACTTGATTGTAATCTCATCTGCAGATACTCTTTCAACAACACCTACTATACCTGATGTTTTAACAACACCTGAGTCAACAGCTGATTTATGCTCCATACCAGTACCAACAATTGAAGAGTCAGTAATAAGTAGTGGCACAGCCTGACGCTGCATGTTAGATCCCATTAGCGCACGGTTGGCATCATCATTCTCAAGGAAAGGAATCATGGCTGTCGCTACTGAGAACACCTGCTTAGGTGATACGTCCATCAAATCGATTTGCATAGCATCCATCTCAATGATGTGCTCTCCAAAACGACCTGTTACATATTTGTGAATAAAGTGGTTATCATCATCTAGTGGCTCATTTGCCTGGGCAACACGATAATTCCACTCAATATCAGCAGTCATATAGACAATTTCGTCAAGAACAACTGGTGTACCAGATGACTTGTCAATTTTACGATATGGTGCTTCAATAAAGCCATACTCGTTAATTCGAGCATAACATGCTAGTGAGTTGATCAGACCAATGTTTGGTCCCTCAGGTGTCTCGATAGGACACATACGACCATAATGTGAATCATGGACGTCACGGACTTCGAAACCTGCACGTTCTCTTGAAAGACCACCAGGACCTAAGGCTGAAAGACGACGTTTGTGTGTCAATTCTGCAAGAGGATTGGTTTGGTCCATAAACTGTGACAACTGTGAAGAACCAAAGAACTCTTTGATTGCAGCTGTAACAGGTCTAATATTGATAAGGGTCTGAGGTGTAATACCTTCAGGGTCTTGAATGGTCATTCTTTCACGAACAACTCTTTCCATTCTTGAAAGACCAATTCTAAATTGGTTCTGAAGCAATTCACCAACGGCTCTTATTCTTCTATTTCCTAAGTGGTCGATATCATCTTTTACGCCAACACCATGCTCAAGATGGATATTGTAGTTAATGGATGCAATAATATCTTCCTTAGTAATATGCTTTGGTACTAGTCTAGGTACGTTCTTTGAGATTGCCTCAAGAAGTTCGTCACCTTCAAACTCAGCCATAAGCTCAGCAAGGACAGGATAATAAACGCGCTCGAAGATATCGAGTTCTTTTTTTATCTACCTTAACGTACTTGTCTAAGTCAACCATCATATTAGATAGTACTTTGACTTTTTTGTCTTCAACTGTTACGAATACAAAAGGCACAGCTGCATCTTGGATTTCTTCTGCCTTTTCAGGCGTTAGGATTTCACCGGCTTCCGCAATAATCTCTCCAGTTGATCCGTCAATAACATCGTCTGATAATGTATGTCCAGCTATTCTAAACTTGAAGGATAGCTTCTTATTAAATTTGTAACGACCAACTTTTGCTAGGTCATACCTTCTTGGATCAAAGAACATAGAATTAAGAAGTGACTCTGCACTCTCAACTGTAGGTGGCTCACCAGGTCTAATTCTCTTATAGATTTCAATAAGACCTTCCTCGTAGCTACCTGTGCTATCTTTTTCGATACTTGCAAGAATCTTCATCTCTTCACCAAAGAGCTCTTTGATTTCAGAATCTTTGCCAATACCTAGTGCTCTAATAAGAATTGTCACTGGAACTTTTCTTGTTCTGTCAACCCTTACATGATAGATATCGTTGGAGTCAGTTTCATACTCAAGCCAAGCTCCACGATTTGGGATAACAGTAGATGAATAAAGCTCTTTACCAATTTTATCGAACCCAACATTGTAATAAATACCTGGTGAACGAACCAACTGAGAAACGATGACCCTTTCGGCACCATTAATAACAAATGTCCCTGTAGGTGTCATTAGTGGTAAGTCGCCCATGAAAATCTCATGTTCTTTAATTTCATCTTTTTCTTTATTAATGAGTCGTACTTTAACTTTGAGTGGTGCTGCGTACGTGGCATCTCTTTCTTTACACTCTTCCATCGTATACTTCACGTCTTTGTTGAGTGAGAAATCGATAAATTCCAGTATTAGGTTGCCGCTGTAATCGGATATTGGTGAAATATCACGGAATACTTCTTTTAACCCTTCCTCCAAAAACCACTGATAAGAGTTCTTTTGAACTTCTATTAAGTTTGGCATTTCGAGGACGTCTTTTTCACTAGAATAGCTCATTCTAATGCCAGTACCGAGTTTGATAGGTTTTATCCTGTTTTTGTCCATGGTTTAGATTCACCCCTTGGCTTAAGATTTATTTAAAACAAGTGCCAGCAAGCCCTTGTTATTGTTGCAATTAGCGTGAATTTTACTATAAAAGAGCGTACAAATCCACATTAACGCATTAACAAATAATAACATAACAAGTTAAGGGTGTCAAGAATGTTTATCATTTAAAATCTTAACAATTTTATTACAATCTTCCCTTAACTGTTTGCCATTAACATGGTTGTCATATTCAATTGACAGATTGGGTAGTAACTGATCTTGCGTAATTTCAATCACTACCAAATCTGTCCACAGTATTGCTAATACGTAACTACTGTAAGATTATTATCTCACTTAGATAGAATAACCCCCAAGCTTACGCTTAGGGGTTAATGGTTATTACTTAAGTGTTACTTGAGCACCAGCTTCTTCAAGCTGAGTCTTCATCTCTTCAGCTTCATCTTTAGATGCAGCTTCTTTGATTACTTTCGGAGCTGATTCTACCATTTCCTTAGCTTCTTTAAGCCCAAGTCCAGTGATAGCTCTAACTGCCTTGATTACTTTGATTTTTTGAGATCCTGCTGAAGTAAGTTCTACATCAAACTCAGTCTTCTCTGCAGCTGCTTCTCCACCACCAGCTGCTGCTACTGCAACACCTGCCGCTGCTGATACACCAAACTCTTCTTCACATGCTGTTACTAATTCATTAAGTTCTAGTACTGATAACTCTTTAATTGCATCGATTAATTCTGCTGTTGTTAATTTTGCCATTATGTGACACCTCCGTATTTTTTATTCTTCAGTTTTTTCTTCTTTAACTTCTGCTACTGGCTCTTCAACTGGAGCTTGATCCGCTACAGGAGCAGCCTCAACTTCAGGTACTTCTTCTACACTAGCTCCAACTGCAATTCCTGCTGCTGTTGCTGCACCTTCTTCTTCCATTTTCTCTGAGATTGCTTTAGCAATACGAGCAAATGAAGATATTGGTGATTTGATACTTCCAAGAAGTTTTGATAACAACTCGTCTCTTGATGGAATAGCTGCAATCTTAACGATCATCTCTGTGTCATAATAAGTACCATCTACAACGCCAGCTTTGAATTCTAAGTTTTTAAATTCTTTTGATGAATTAAGAATAACTCTTGGTCCTGCTGTTGCATCATCATAACTAATTGCTATTGCACTTGGTCCTGATAAATGCTCTTTAAGCGGCTCATACTCTGTACCATCAAAAGCAAAATTCATCATAGCATTTTTGAATACTTTGTATGTCACACCTGCTTCACGCATAGCTTTACGTAATTGTGTATCTTCTTCAACTGTAAGACCACGATAATCTACAAGGACGATTGAACTCGCACCTTCCATAGTATCTTTAATTACATTAATGACTGTTTGTTTTTGTTCAACTTGTGGCATATGTGCACCTCCTATATTATTTTTAGGTTTTTCATATAAAAAAACCTTGTCTCAGTAGACAAGGGCATAAGTATCATCAATAAATTGATAATTCAGTCTCCTCGGTAGGCGATTACTCATTATACTCCAAACAACGTTTGGTGAACCTACTGTCTACAGCGATATAATTGTGATAATTCAACTGAGTTATCACAGCGAAATGAATTATACCATAGTGATATCATTCAAGTCAAGTTTTATTTAATTAAGTCCGGTGAGTACCTCTATGTGAGATACTCACTTGACTAAATTATTTGTTTGTTCGATTAATACTGCTTCAACAGTGGCAGCTATCGTCGAAATTACATATGATGAAATTATCGACTTTCGCTGATGTGATAATTAGAACTTAGTTCTAATTATCCCTATCCTTCTACTTTGACCGTATTAATCTTAACACCAGGTCCCATAGTGGACGCTACAGCAATACTCTTCATGTATTGACCTTTAGCTGCTGATGGTTTTGCTTTTATAAGTGCATTCATTAGAGTGTGGAAGTTCTCTGCAAGCTTCTCAGCACCAAATGACGCCTTTCCAATTGGACAGTGAACGATGTTTGCTTTATCAAGTCTGTACTCAATCTTACCAGCTTTAATCTCAGTAAGAGCTTTAGTAACATCCATAGTTACAGTACCAGCTTTTGGGTTAGGCATAAGTCCTTTTGGACCAAGCACTCTACCAAGACGTCCAACAACACCCATCATATCAGGTGTAGCTACTACAACGTCAAAATCAAGCCAACCGTCGTTTTGAATCTTAGGAATTAGATCTTCTGCTCCAACAAAGTCAGCACCAGCTGCTGTTGCTTCATCTGCCTTTGCACCTTTTGCAAATACAAGAACACGAATTGTCTTACCTGTACCGTGTGGTAATACAACCGCACCACGTACTTGTTGATCAGCGTGACGTCCATCAACACCAAGTCTTATGTGACATTCTACTGTTTCGTCGAATTTCGCTTTAGCAGTATCGACACATATCTTGATTGCTTCTTCTGGATCGTATAATTTGGTTCTATCAATTAGCTTTTGCATTTCTAAATGTCTTTTACTTCTTTTCATTGTTTTACCTCCTTGTGGTAATATCGGGGTTTACCCTTCCACTGATGTGGATCATTTCGATTCACTTTTACTTTTAAATAATCTAAAACTCTTTCGAACTATAGTTTTTGTCTCTGAGACAAACAACTACAATTCAGCTACGTAGTTGAGTGCTTATAACTCAACAACAATTCCAGACTATTGTTTTTAACTTTTGAGTTAAACAACAACAATCTGGCTATGTAGTATAAGTTCTAACCTTCTACTACAATACCCATACTTCTAGCAGTACCAGAAATCATTGAAATAGCTGAATCAATGTTGGCTGCATTAAGGTCTGGCATTTTGATTTCTGCAATCTTTTGAACTTCTGCTCTAGTGATTGTAGCAACCTTGTCTTTTTGTGGAACACCTGAACCAGATTTGATGTTACAAGCTTTCTTAAGAAGAACAGCCGCTGGTGGTGTCTTTGTGATAAAGCTAAAGCTTCTATCACCATAAACTGTGATAACAACTGGAATAATCATTCCTGGTTGATCTGCAGTTTTTGCGTTAAACTCTTTTGTAAATTGCATGATGTTAACACCGTGTTGTCCAAGTGCTGGACCAACTGGTGGCGCTGGTGTCGCTTTACCAGCAGGAATTTGAAGCTTAATTAATCCTGTTACTTTTTTCGCCATGATAGCGCACCTCCTGAATAATTGTGGTATTGGCGGGGCTCAACCCCTTCCACGGTCAAATCAACAAACTAATGTTTCTTCAACCTACGATACATTGCCTGACTACACTTTTAACATGTCGTGAAAATCAAGCTCGACAGGTGTTTCTCTACCGAATATAGATAGTTGAACAATAACTGTTCTCTTGTGGTCGTGAATTTCTTTCACAACACCAACAGACCCTTCAAATGGACCATTTGTCACTGAAACAGTGTCACCAATCTCAAACTCAATGTTTACAACCTCAAGGTCAATACCCATTGCATGAATCTCAGCTTCTGTTAATGGTACTGGTTTAGATCCAGGACCAACAAATCCAGTAACACCTCTTGTATTACGAACAACATACCATGTCTCATCATTCATAATCATGTTAAGGATGACATAACCTGGGAAAAGCTTTTTGTCTACTTCTTTACGAGCACCGTTTTTTTTCTTCCAGCACTTTATGAAGCGGAACAATAACCTCAACAATTTGCTCTTGAAGATTTCTGTTCTCAATTAACTTTTCAATGTTAGCCTTTACTTTGTTTTCATACCCTGAATAGGTATGAACTACATACCATTTAGTTTCTTCTGACATAGAACCCATCCTTCTTGTTATTTTTTCTCTTTACTAAACTATACTAGTAGCAATCTTACAAGAGCACCGAACAATTTGTCGATACCAGCAACACAGCCGCCGATGATTAATGAAACAACGATTACTGTGAATGTCTGCTTCATTAAGATTGGAAAACTAGGCCATACGATTTTCTTGAACTCATTACGAAGTCCTTTAAAAAATCCTACTTTTTTCGTAGTATTTGCATCACCCATTGTTTCACTTCCTTCCTGTTGATTTAGTAGTTACGAATTAACGTTCCGTCCTATCCTCTTTCTCATGTTAATGAGAAAAACGAAAGCCGGTTCGAAACATAAAGTAAACAAAATGTTATTTTGTTTCTTTATGATTCGTGTGTTTTCTACAAAATCTACAGTATTTTTTTGTTTCCATTCGTTCCGGATGTAATCTTTTTTCCTTAGTAGTGTTGTAATTCCTTTGCTTACATTCGGTACATTCTAAAGTGATTTTAACTCGCACAACTTCCACCTCCACTTGTTCTACTGTTAAAATATGCTCGTTTTTCGCGCATAAAAAAAAAGCCCTAAAACGTGCACCTAATACTATAGCACTGTTAGGACCTTTTTGTCAATAGATATCTAGAATAATAGAGAAAGTTCAATATGAAGACCTTCAATAACATCAGACGTAATGAATTGACCTTTTACATACTCCTTGACCGTTTGATTCTCATAGCAATGTACTGTTACCATTTCACCGGTTGGTGAAACAATCCAATACTCTTCCACACCATAATCCCTATATATTCTAAGCTTCTCATTCAAATCTCTAAAGGCTGTAGATGGACTAAGAATCTCAACAACAATCTTGGGACCTCCCATGTATCGTTGCTTACCTAGTTTATCTTTATCGCAGTAGACATATATGTCAGGCACCAAAACATTCTGGCCGACTTCTATTTCAACTTCACCAAGAACCGAGCATGATTTTCCTTTAAAAAACATTCCAAGTTCAACTAGCAAATCCCTATATATTTCCTGATGTCTAATAGCCGGTCTTGGCGACATCATTACCACACCTTCTATCAACTCATAGATTAGATCTTCACGCTGATCCATAATATTGAATTCTTCTAGTGTCACTTTTTTTCATTTGCTTCGCTTCCATTTCTCTACCTCCTCTAATCAAGTAATATCACTCTAACAGAAAAGGTTTGTCACTTGGTCCACTACTAGCAGACTATGGCTATTGTGTCATTAAATCTTCCAAATCCATCAAATAATCCTCAGCAATCTCCATAAATTTGGTATCTTCAACGCCGCGAATCATTTTAGCATTGCGATAATTGGTTTTTGCTTCCTCATATTCACCTTTATGCTCATAAAGCTTTCCTATTATAATGTAGAGTTGTTGCAACTGGGCATCATCTACATCCAATATTCCTGAGGCAAACATACCATGATAATGACCAAATGCCTTCTCACGATATTCGCTAGCAAGATCCTCATCACCTAACCTTAAGAGAAACTCATAGAATGTAAGAGCAGCTCTACCCTTCACTTTACCATCAACCTTTTTAACTTCTAAGCAATTCTCATACCTTTTGTAGGCGTCTATCACTTCACTTGACTTCCTAAACTCGCTATAGGCAATAGGATACTTTGTTTGAAAATGTGTCATCGCCTTTCTAATGAGGTCCCCATTGTACTTTATAAGCTTTTCAAATTCCGACACTTTCTCGGTGTACCCACAACTTGGGCACAATATTATTTCATACCACAGAGGATCAATGCCTTTGAATGTCGTCATAAAGAAATCGCTTCGACCTTCAATAGTCAGTTTAGTTGTACGAACCACATGAGTCTTGAACTCTTCATTACACAAAGGACATTTGAATGTTTTCATTAGAAGCATGCTATTTTGCTCTGGCGTCGCTACTATTTCTTCTATACTGTCTCCACTAGAAACAACAGATTTTTCCGCTACCGCTCCAACTACAGACTTATCTTCTACTTCTGATTTATCATTTTCACCGTTCTCTTCTTCTACTTTTTCACTAACAGCTTCAACCTTCTCACTCGCAACACTTACCACACGTGTATTGAAGTTATGTGACCGCTTCATCAAATCAATGTATAATTTAGAACCATCTTGATGTTCTTTTTTGTACTCATCAATTCTAGCCAGTGATGTTTCCAGAATAATGGAGGCTTCAAGTGTTATTGCCGACATCACTCTTTTTCTATCTCTAATTAGACCAAGACCACCAAAGAACTCACCACTGCCAACGACCATTTCTTCATATATATAGTTAGTACCTGGCTCACTCACTTGTATCTTAACTTTGCCATTAACTAAGACATACATAAGGTTCATATCACTCTCAGGTGTACAAACCGAAATGCCCTCCTTATATTTTAATGGTGTTGAGACTTTCAGTAATGCTTCCATGATAGCTCCCTCTTATTTCTTCGAATCAAAAAAGTGTGGTTGGTCGGCTTTTTGTTGCTTATTATAATTATTCTGATAAGTATTCATTGCAGACTTATGATTTCTAAAGGCTTTCACTTCACCCTTAACATTTTGGCTCTTGGAATCAAACTGCACCTTATTGCGTTGCTCTTGCACCTGCACGTCAATACCCATATCAGCTGTTTCCTTAATTAGTTGTTTCATTTTAAGGATTGCATCCTTGTAAATTTCTGGCTGGGAAGAGATCGGAACTTTGATACGTTCATAGATGCTCTCAAATCCCTGATCAATTTGCAATAGTTTCTCAATACGCACCTGCTTATTCTTCATGATGTTATTGAAACTACGAAGATCCAACTCCTCTTTTGCAAGCAAAGCCGTCTGATCTTTTGTATAATTTAGTATTTCACTTAATAGTTGCTTCTTCTTAGTTAATGACTCAACCATCAAATCTATTTGAACGATAATATCACTCATTGCATACCTCCCAATTGACACTTTATATAATTCAACTTCATTATATTATATATTATAACATGTTTTAATAATACCATATATATGAAGAAACAGAAAAAGGACCTAGTCATTGTAACAACAACTAAATCCTTAATAATCATAACTTTATATCAATTGAGCGTCCAATATCAGGTGTAACACTTTGCTCCATCATTTTGATAAGCTCTGAACCTTGAACCTTGGCGTTATCCATCACTTTGGCTGCTAGTTGGATACTTGCTTGATTTCTCACTTGATGATTAGCCATGACTACAGATAATGCAGCTATATCCATAGAATCACTCCTTGTCTATGATAAATCACGTTAACATCGCGATATTATCCACATTTCTATAATGCCTTTGCCACACTATCAACAGTGTTTTTTTTGTGGTTCAGCGCCCTTAGCAATCTGCATAGCTTCTTTCCAAGTTGTTCTCATATCTCGAATAAAACCAAGCGCTTCTTCTAAAGCTTTCGGGTCTTTGTTAACATTCGCATCAAATAGCCTTCTAGATATATAATCATACATTAGCGCCATGCCTTCTGACACTTCAAAGTTCATGTCCAAAGTTGATTGAAACTCCTCAATTATAGATTGAACTCGCATTATCAAATTATGAGACTTCTCAACCTCACCATTCTCTATCGCTACTTTTGCTTGATTCCCAAATTTTATTGCACCATCATACAACATTAAAGTTAATTCTTGTGGTGATGCCGTCATAATAGAGTTGGTTTTTATCTTCACATATGGATTATTAGTCATATTACATGCCTCCTAATTGCTGTGCCAACCACTCACCTGTTGAGTTGGATTGTTGAATAGCTTGTTCCATTGCTGTAAACTGTCGGTAATATCGATCCTCAATCATAGACATCTGATCTTCTAAATCACCAATATCATCTGAATACTCTCTTATCTGCTGATCTATATACTTATTATTATAAAAAGTCAGCGCGCTACTTAACGTTGATGACTGCATTTTCTCATTAAAATCAGAATAAAGTTCATCACCAAGAGCTGTCAACAACTCCATAACTGCATCCGGATCCTCATCTATTGCATCTCTTAATTTATTGTCCTTGATGCTATACAACGCATCGTCTTCATCACCCTCAATATGTAACAAGCCTTTTTCTTGGTAACCACCAGTAACAACTCCCAAGCTACTTAATGACTTGTATTCAAAAGTAGATGTGTTCACACCTGCTGAAATTGTTAATGTATCTCTAAGTGTTGAAGTAATATTGGTTAGAGTATCATCGCGCCTAAATATTGCTGTTTTAATTTTATCTTCCCATAGTGTAACTTCATCATCAGTCATCGCTAATTTTTCATCTGCAGTTAATGGCTTATATTCTCTAGTAGAATCTGCGCCAATCTTCTCATTCAATTCTGTTAACAGCTCGTTATATTTCGTTATGAACGATTTAACAGAATCATAGATAGCTCCGGTGTCTTGAGTGACATTTATAGTTGACGAATCACCTTCACCTTGAATATTAATCGACAATCCGTTAACAGACAACTCATTAGTTTCGCTTGTCAACTGAGTCCCATTGTAGGTGAATACCGCATCGTCACCATCAGTACCGGTCCTGTTAGCAACACCAAATCCTAGACTAGTTAATACATCTTCACTAACATCATTAGTCGAAACCTGTAGTTGTACATCTTCACCTGTTGACGTTGTTGAAACAAATATTCTATTGAAATTCGAATCGAAACCTACATTCAAATCTAGATCCAAATCGTCAATCTTTCCTATGATTGCACTAATTGAATCGGAAGCTTCAATCGTAATCTCATTTAATGTAGTGCCACCGTCAAGGCTAAAAACTAAGGAACTAGTATCTGGATTAGTTAAGCCAAACAACTCTTCAGCTGTTGTTGACTGTGTAATTGCATTTAAGTTTAAATCCGTAGTTAATTCATCGCCCGTTAAAAAAAGACCCTTTAGCCATTGTCGTTACATCTATTGTATGGCTACCTCTAACTGCAGAATTTGACGTATTGATTTTTACTATAGACTCGTTTGAACTTGTAATATTTTTTTTGATTATATGTGCCTTGAGACTTGAATTTAAACAGCTCATCTTTATAAAAGCTATAAAGGTTAGTATTCATTTCTTCCCAAGCATCTTTTTTCCATTCAGATAATATCTTATCTTTTTCAACATCCTCCACACGCATCCGTTCAACCTTCATTAAATCAGATATGATACTTTGCGTGTCAAGTCCTGATGCTAGCCCTGTAAATTGTATTCCCACACTAGCACCTCCTATCTTTGTTCATCCACTAAAATACCTGCAACTTCCCACAAATGAGCTACCATATCTAGTACTTTTTTTTCAGATGGAATCTCACGAATGATTGTATCATCTTCAGTATTTATTACTTTTACCATTATTTGTTTAGTTGAGTCGTGTATAGAAAACTCTAGTCTCCTATCATAGGTTCTAATATGCTTGTTCGCTTTTTCAATTGCCGATATAACTTCATGCTCCTGTTCAGCAGTTCTCTTTTCTGCTGCGATTTCAGCTTCAACAAGATTTCTTTCTTGAATTTTCACTGCTGATTTTTCTTGTTTAACAGGTTGTTTCACTGACTGTACTTTAGCTGGAGCTTCCGTTCTACCTGCCGTTGTACTTGGTTGTGATGGAGCCTGGGATATATTGCCCGATACTCCAACTTGATCAATTCTCATAGTTATACCTCCTTGTATAAGTTCTTCTACTACATTTATCGACATAATTATCATACTTCTTAACCTTATTTATGTAAATTCATACAATCTCTATTTCTCTTCGGATAATCTTTCCGCTATGTGTTTTCGGTATTGTATCAACAACATTAATGACCTCAGGAACCATATAGAATGCCAATTTATTTCTTATTTCACTTTTTATCTTTCTCTTAAGCTTTTTAAAATCTACGCCATCATCTACAACTACATACGCGACAATAATTTGTCCTATTTGATTATCCTCCTTCCCCATGACCATTGAGTCTATAACTCCCGAAATCTCATTCATAGCAGATTCAATGGTAATTGGTGATATAAGGTGTCCAGAAACATTTAATACATCATCCTCACGTGAGACATACCAATAGTACCCTTCTTGATCTTTTCTTACTAAGTCTCCTGTGATATAGTAATTATTGGACATCTTGTCATCAAACTTACTAATCTGATTATAGTAGTCAGTAAAGAGACTCTTATGTGTTCTAGATATTACCAATCTTCCAACACTATAATCCTTTACAGGCATCTCATTATTGTCTATAAGAAATAATTCAGCATCTCTCTCAACTCCCATTGAACCAGCTTTACTGAAATCATCACTTGTATTCATAAGCATTATTCCACCAGTTTCGGATTGAAACCATGTATCTCTTAAATGAACGCCAGTCTTTTCATAAAATTCTTCTACTAGGTACCCATTCAACTTCTCTCCTACTGTATATATTTTGGCATTGATAACACAGCTCCTATCTAATATCTGCTTATTAAGCAATGCTATAAGAGATGGTGATGTATAAATTCTGTCAATGTTATGCTTTTGTAATGTTTGCGCAAAATCTTCCATACGTAGTGTCGGTTTTTTCAAGAGCAATGTCACACCATTTATAAGCGGAGCGAAAATCCCATATATCGTTCCAGTTACCCACGCAAAATCCGCAGTACACCAAAAAACACTATCCTCCGATATATCAAAAGTATTTTTTGAATTCTGACAATTCTCTATAAATAAAGCCATCATTATGACAAACCAACTTGGAACTCGATGTTGTACCAGAAGTATAAGTCATATAAATAATATCGTTATTAGCGGTCTTCACAATATTTTCATCACAACTTGTTAGCTCCTCAAAGATAATAGTTCTAATTTCTAAGCCAAGTTCAGAAGTTACGTTATCATATTCTGTGACTTTCTTTTTTTTCAACCAACAATACATCAGGTTTTAGTAAGGCGATTCTCTGTTTTAAAAGCGTTTTCCCAATCGTGTCAAAGATAGGTATATATATGCCACCCAATTGAATAATTGCTAACGTTGAAGAGATAAAATCTAAAGTATACTTTGACTCAACTAATACTTTCGACCCTTTTCCAACCCCCTTGTTGGACAAATCACAACATTTATCTTCAACCAAAGTTATTAGTTCAGTATAGGTTGTTTGAGTTTCATCTGTAATTATGGCCTTCCCTTGCCACTCACTTAGCAATTTTATTACGTCCATATCATCAACTCCTTCGAACCAATTCTTCAGCTAATAACTCAATAGTTACTAATTGATTAGCAATAACTTCATAATCTTCAATTCTAATGCTCATATCTTCTTCGATAATGTTGCACAACTCTCTTAGTGAAAAAGAATCAATTAGACCTTCTTCTACAAAGTCTATTTCTATATCGTAATCCATTGGAAAATCAAAATTAGTCACGAGTAATTTTACTAGATCAGTAATCACTACATCACACCTCACTTAAAATAATTTCTTTATGGGTATTTGCCGATTCATAAATGGCACAAATCAATTCTAATGATTTTCGCCCTTCTTTCCCTGATGTTTTAGGCTCTAAGTCATTTAGCAACACGCAAATTACATCAGCGTAATATCCAGTATGACCATATCCATAGACATTATCTGGCGTATAATTTGATAATTCAACTTCTTTATCCTCTTCGGCATATGCATTAAATATCCATTCCTCAATGTTATTAACAGCCACACCGCCAAGTTTTGCGGTGCCCTTTTCGCCAATAATGGTTATCGATCCTTCAAGATTTTTAGGATATGTTAGCATAGTTACATTGATTGTCGCGATTACACCACTCTCAAATCTTATTAAAGCACTTCCTGTGTCCTCAGACTCTATATTCCTCTCAAAAGTATCTGTTAGAGCATATACACTATAGACATTTCCAAAAAAATGGATTAACATATCGACATAATGACTTGCTTGATTTAAAAATGCACCTCCGTCTAGCGACCAAGTCCCTCTCCACTTTGCCATATCATAATATGATTGAGGTCTTGTCCAGTAAACATTTGTATTTGATATGTAAACCTTACCAAACCGCCCATTATCTATTGCTTGTTTAACAAGTTTAACCGTTGTATTTAGCCTATTTTGCTTAACGACAAATAACTTTACATGATTTCTCTCACACGCATTTATCAAAGCATCTGCTGATTCAAGATTTACAGCCATAGGCTTTTCAGAAATGACATGGATACCTCTGCTTGCACAATCAATACCAATCGAAGGATGCAATCCACTTGGTGTACAGATAGCCACTACATCAACATCTTCAGAATCAATCATTTTATTATAATCCACATAATATGAACATCCTAGCAATAAGCCTTTCTCCTCTGCTCTCTCCCTATTTATATCACACACAGACACAATTTCGACTGTATCTTTATGATTTTCAAGAGCTTCAATATGTTTATACGATATCCTTCCGCATCCAATAATTGCAAACTTTATTCTAGCCATATTTTCTCCTATAATAGCGTAATATTATCACGATTCACACATAATCTCATCGCATTCTTCGTATCAAAAAATCATAGATGCATTTTCTTGAACACGATTATAATCGACACAAGTATGTGCTGTAGTTATAACCACTACATCAAAATCCTTTAGCCTATCATACTTAAGCCTATCTATACCTGTTTCATCCTTGCCTTTGTACCTGTACTTACCAATAAATGGATCATAGAATGATACATCGGCCAATTCAGCTTTCAGACATTCGATAACTTTTAGTGCAGGGCTTTCACGATAATCTGATATATCCTGTTTATATGCAATACCAAGAATAAGTATTTTTGATTGACTTAAACTTTTCCCTTCAACATTCAAAAGCTTCGACACTCTGTCTACAACATAACTTGGCATTCTGTCATTTATAATGCCAGAAGTCTCAATCAATTGTGTATGGTATGAATACTCTCTTGCCTTCCACGCTAAATAGTATGGATCTAGTGGTATGCAATGACCTCCTACACCTGCGCCTGGGTAAAAAGCTTGAAATCCATATGGTTTTGTCTTTGCTGCATCAATAACTTCCCAAACATTAATGCCCATCTTCTCGCATATAATGGCCATCTCATTTGCCAGAGCTATATTAATATTTCTGTAAGTATTTTCAAGCAACTTCTCCATTTCCGCAACCTTAGGTGATGTCGCTTCATAGATTTCACTATTTAATACATTATTGTACATTGTAGATGCAATTTTAGTTGAATCAACATCAACTCCACCAACAACTTTAGGTGTGTTTTTTGTTTTATAGACTGCATTACCAGGATCAACACGTTCTGGGGAAAATGCCAAAAAGAAGTGCTCGCCACACCTAAGTCCAGATCCTTTTTCCAAAATTGGCTGAACCAACTCTTCAGTTGTGCAGGATATGTTGTACTTTCAAGAACAACAATAGTACTCTCAGTTAAATGCTTCGCAATCTCCTCACTACATCTTTCAACATAACTAGTATCCGGTTGTTGATGAGTATCGAGAGGTGTAGGCACACATATGGCAACAAAATCCGCTTTACTCACAACACTAAAGTCTGTTGTAGCACTCAACATCCCACTTTCTACTATACTATGTAACTCATCATCTAAAACATCACCAATATAATTATGACCTTTATTTACCATTTCGACTTTTGTACTTTGAACATCAAATCCATACGTTCTATAACCAGCTTTTGCCTTTTCAACAGCAAGTGGTAAGCCAACGTAACCCAAACCTATCACAGCTACAACAGCTTCCTTTTCATTAATTTTATCAATTAAGTATCTGGCTCGATCACTCTTCCTCAACTTTTTCCACCATCTTTCCATTTAAATATGAGTATTTTCTACCACAAGAATTACAATTATATATGTCATTATTGTTTACAATTAGTCGTTCACCACAATTACAAATATACCCTACTTCTCTTGCCGGATTTCCAATCACTAGTGCATAATCAGGGACATCTTTTGTCACAACACTACCTGCTCCAACAAACGAGTACTTTCCAATATCATGACCACAGATTATTGTTGCATTAGCTCCAATCGATGCACCTTTATGAATGATTGTTTTCCTGAATTCATTTTTTCGTTCAATAAAGCTTCTAGGATTATTTACGTTTGTAAAAAACGCACGACGGTCCAATGAATACATCATCTTCACACAAGACGCCTTTATAAATAGAAACATTATTCTGAACTTTGACATTATCGCCAATCACTACATTATCTGCAATAAAAACATTCTGTCCAATAGTGCAGTTATCACCAATTATAGCTCCCGACATTATATGTGTGTAGTGCCAGATATTACATCCCTCTCCAATACTTGCACCTTCATCAATATAACTTGATTCATGAAAATTGTATTCTTTAAGATTCATAAAAAAGAATTCACCTTCCTAATGATATAATCTTGTTCGCTAATAGTAAGTCCCGGAAAAATTGGAATTGATAATACTTTTTTAGAAAGTTCTTCCGCTACAGGAAAGTCGCCATAATGATAACCAAATTTACTTAGTGCCAATTGGAGATGTAATGGAATTGAATAGTACTTACCACTACTAATCCCATGACTCATCAAATAATCAAATAACTCATCTCTATCATCTAATAGTATTGTATATAAATGATAGACTGATCTACATCTTTCTGCAATAAAAGGTAATTTAATCGGTAAATGTCTTAATCCTTCATTATATCTATTGGCTATATTTACTCTTTCACTATTCCATTCATCAATATACTTCATCTTAACATTCAGTATACTGGCTTGAATTGCATCAAGACGAGAGTTGTAACCTAATATATAATTATGATACTTTGAAGTTTCATTCTCATCATTTCCATTGCTCATTAGATTATAAGCTTTTCTCCCCCATTTTCCACTACCATGTGCCCTCAATGCTCTAGCAAATGTTGCAATATCCTCATCATTTGTTGCAATCAGTCCACCGTCACCTGCACAACTTAAATTTTTAGTTGGAAAAAAAGAAAAACATGCTACATTACCAATCGATCCAACTTTTCGTTCACCATACATACTACCTATTGATTGACAAGCATCCTCAATAACCTTCATGTCATATTTTTTAGCTAATTTCATTAACGGCTCCATATTGACAGATTGGCCAAATATATGAACAGGCATTATGGCTTTTGTACAATTCGTAATGGCGGCCTCGATTTTAGATACATCCAAATTAAAACTTCTTTCCTCCACATCCACAAAAACAGGTACTGCACCAACTTGAGCAATACTTTCAGCTGTAGCAAAAAATGTAAATGGCGACGTAATCACCTCATCACCTTCACCAATTCCTAATGCTTTAAGGCTAATAACGAGTGCATCTGTACCATTGCCAACACCAATACAATGATTAACTCCTATATAGTCAGATATTTTTTTTTCAAACAACTCAACCTCATTGCCTAATATGTATTGACCTTTGTCTAGTAGCCTTTGAACAGTTTCATGAACTTCCTCTGAAATCACATCATGTTGTCGTTTTATATCAACCAATGAAATCTTCATATATGCTCCTATATTTCATCTATATGTAATAGTTCGATTAATTTCTTGCTTCCTTCATTATTTAGGTGATATCCATCAAAAAAGTGGCTGTCCTTAAAAATATTATTATTAGTCAAATCAGCAAAGTCAAAATCAACTTTTCCTTGAAGTTGACCAATTATGTTATGAAAACGTTCCTTTTGCTCCACATTATAATGCTCATTGTAAATTGAAGAAGTAGGTAGGACAACAATATTTGGGCGAATTCCACTTCCATTCAATTCAACTATCCAATTGTTTAGAATCTGTATATTTTCTTCCCTTACCTTAGCATTATTAAAGCCACCATGATGATTAGAGGTATTTCTAATCTCACCATATATTGCTTCACTCATTTCACCAGTAATCAAATCATCAAACATCATTCTGTACGAATTAAATTCTGCCATTGTATGATAAACAAAATTTCTCAAGTGCATTCCAAAAGATTTTTCAATACTTTTCTCACTTATGAGATTTAAGTATCTATACTCCCGCACATTTTCAAATGTATATCTTAAGTCATAGTCGAAACTAAAATAGGATAGATTAATAAAAACATCTTTTAAACCCTTAGTCATTCCAGCGTTTGAGTACAAAAACCTTGCAAGATTCACATCATTTCTTATATCTTGTGAAGACAATGCAGTAACTAAAACATCATCATCTACTACTGAGTGCATTGCTTTCTCAGAGAAAGACAATCCCATGAACATAGTACTAATTGATGTTTTTTTTATTACATCAAAGGCAATCTCATCCACTCTCTCTACAACATTTATATTTTTCATAATATTTTCAATAAAGATACATTGATTTTTATACTTTGCTTTCTTATACTCTTTTATATTTTCATTATTATTGTTAAAAAAGCCATTAAAGAGAATAACATCATTTTCTTTCAGCTCAAAATTCTCTAAGTCTTCCAGAGTAAGAATTATCCGGGTTATTCCATTTTTAAAATAGAACTCTCCAAAGTCAATTAATGCCGCATCGTCAAAGACTTCATACACAACATTTCCTTCGAATAATCCTACGATATTACAAAAATAACTATTCTCAGCTCTATTTGCTAAGTATTTAGACATTTTCTGTTCAAACTCTTGGTCTCTTGCCATGAAAATATTTGATAATAAAGAAAATAGCAACCCGCTGCTTTTTGAAAAGAGTAAATTACTCCTTAAAAATGTTATGACTTCTTCAAAGCTATCATTTTTTATCATTGTGTCGTAGGCGAATAATACATATATATCTGAATTTAGTATTCCGTCCTCTAGTTGAGATAGTAAGTCTACTACACCTTTATAATTAGACTTTATAATCTCTATTGTTATCAAATTCTTAATAGCAAACAATTCGTCATTTCCTGCAAAAAGTTCAATATCTTTCTTTATCAACTGAGCAAGCTCTGGTAACAACTCAAGAAGTCTTCTAAACTCTGCAATAGTTTTAGATTTATCATCATTTGTAAGTATGTTATACATATGTAAGCCTACTGTATCAAATACACCATCTAACTGCACTTTATAGCTCCGATACTCGGTATTATATTTCATATTATTATGCTTGCATGATTCAATCACCAAAGTATGATATAGTATTTTTTTCTGAGAATCCAAATATAATGAAGCATTAATAACCATCAATTCAATTAACGTTCTCTTAAGTTCCAAATTATTATAATCAGTTTCATTAAAGTGAACGATACCATAGTAGAAATCGTAAATCATATTTATAAAATAATAGTCTATTTTAATCGATTTAAATACGTTCCTAAGGATATCTACTGGTTGATTACACAAAATCTTATAAGCTACAGAATTCATTTTTATTGTAACTTCAAATACTTCTCCACCATAGCTATTAATATCAGTTTCTGTAGCTAATCTAAAAAATTTATCAACTAGTATTTTTTTAGCTTCAATTGTCTCATTTCCATTTAGTAATCTCAATTTGCAAATAACAGAATATATATCATCTTGTTCTGAAAAATATTCCATTAATTCACTAGGCAATTTTATCGAGTTGCTCACAGCTGAAGATTCAATAATATATCCCAGAGCATCAATCGATGGATACGATATCCCAACTAAATATTTATGTATTTCAATTAATTCATCAAATTTATATTCTTTCATAAGCGTACTAATCATAAACGACAAAAGTTGATTAACATCGTCATGATTATATATTTTATAGAAATGACTTGCTAGTTCATCATTTATTCCTAGGTTGTATTTCGAAAGAAATAAATTAAAATGGGCAACTTCTTCAAGACTATATGAGTTCACTGGAAGTGCTACAAATTTACTCGCTTTGTTCGACAAGTATTCCTTCAAAAAAAATGAAGTATTGGTTAAAATAATGAATAGACCCTTCATAATCCTTTAAATTCACAAGACCTATAGCATAATAGAAGTAGACATCTGGGTGTTCATCAATAATATCTATTGCCTCAGCAAATACATGTTTTAGATTTGTATAAGACCCATTCACTCCCATCAATTTCAAATAATGAATATATATATAGTAGTGTTTTCTTTTCAGTTCATCATTTTCAAGTTTATTATAGGCACACTCGATTTGGTTTAATGCATCAATATAATCTTTGTGCATAGCAAGTGAAATGCTCATTTGATACATCATATATATATTATCTGGATTATCATTCAGCTCTTTTTTGGATTAAACTTCTTGTTCTACTAAATTTTCTTTCCATCAACTCACTATCTGTATTAATGTAACCATAATGTATTAAACTAGTATCTAATATTGCTAATTTACCCTTATATTGAGGTTGATTATGTACAATTCCTGTATACTGAAAATCACCATCATTTCTAAACACTCTTGGACCTTGCCCTAGAATATACTTATCACCATATCCAGTTAAATTTTTAGTCTTTATTGAAAAAGCCCCGATATGTTCATCAATTGAGTTTGCTTCAATCAAGTCCAGAATTGGAGATATATCCTCCAGCACCTCATCCCCATCAATTATAAGTATCCACTCCCCCTTTGCAAGACTTATAGTATAGTTACGCATACCCGAAAAATCATTAAACCATTTCTTTTTTCCAAAATGTATATTATGTTCAATTAAAATACTTATTGTTCCATCTGTAGAACCTGTATCGACTAACACTAATTCAACGTCATTCCTTGAATATAATTCACTTATGCTATGCAAACAATCTAATAGATGCTTTTCTTCATTTTTCACCATCATACATATACTTAATTTCATAAGTTCCTCCAAAAATAATTCTTAATATATATATCGGTAATTACCATAATATAATAACACTATTTATAAATAATGGCCAAGAGATTATCTCTTCGCCATTACTATTACCTTAACAAATTTATCACACTCTGTTGCTCTTTATTAGCTTGGGCGAGTATGGATTGAGCTGCTTGTTTCAGTATATTTTTTTTTGTGAATTTCATTATTTCATTGGCCATATCAACATCACGAATTCTTGACTCTGATGATTGGAGATTTTCTGTAGCATTGTCAACATTTCTAATTGCATGCTCAAATCTATTTTGGTAAGCTCCATATCGACTCCTTAATGTCGAAACTTTTTCGATAGCTTCATCCAATACTGTAATCGCATTTTGACTACCTTCCGATGTGACAACTTTGATGATATTAACTCCCAAATTAGTTGTAGTAACATTGCCCAATGTTATTTCAATATTCTGCCCTTCATTAGCACCCACTTGCATAAACAAAGTACCGCCTGTACCTGCAAAATCGGGATTCGTAAAAGTAATATCAAATGAATTGGTGGCGGTAGTAGAAGCTGCATCATTAGCAATGGTTGCATCATATGTAACATTGCTATTCGACCCTTTAACACCACCAGTTATTATCACCCCTGAACCTTGAGTAAAATCATTGCTACCAGTTAGGTAAGTATCAATCTCACCATCCGCATCATTGTTGAACCACGTAATAAAATTTGAAACTAGTGTGAAATCTGCAAAACCAGTCGTCGACCCCGCAAGCTCACTACCTACAATTGCCTGTGTTGTTGTATTTATTGCTGCGTCTAAATCGTCACCTGCTTCAAGTCTATCAATTATCGCATTAATACCACCATTGGTTATTTCATGGAGTGTTTTCACTGCTTGAAAAGCCGATTTATAATCGCCATCAAATGATGAAGTCAATGCAACATTTCTGTCAGTTTCTGCAAAACCATTACCACCTTGAATAACCATAGATAAACCTTCTAGAAACCAATTTTCCAGATTTCTATCCGCACCATCCGTGGCAAAACTCATATTGGTAAATTGATAAGCATGCATTACTTCATGAGCTATTAGCGTATCTAAAGAAGCTTCATTTATTAGAGCACCATTAGAATCCGTTATGTTGGCTAGATTCAATCTAAACGTTAAACTCGCACCACCATCTGCCGTTCCCATAGAAGCACCAGTAGATGAAGTATCATCATAATAATATGTTATATCCATATTTCTGGTGCCAGTTGGTGAATTTATGGAGAAATTCGTTTCAATCTGATCCATTGCATCATCAATATATGCTGGCAATGCTGATGTCAAGCTGTCAATGACGCTTTGATCAACTTCTCCCGCTGATCCAGTACCATCTAGAAGCGTAATACCATTGAATTCTGTTGTTTCAGCAATCCTATCAATCTCCACAATCAATTGATCCACTTCACGCTGTACACTTACTCTATCCTCAGATACATTTGTGTCATTGGAACTTTGTACAGCTAAATGTCGAATTCTTTGTAATATCTCGTGAACTTCATTTGTTGCACCCTCGGTGGTTTGAATCAGCGAAATAGCGTCCTGAGCATTTCTTGAGGATTGTTGTAAACCTTTTATTTGAGCTCGCATTTTCTCAGATATTGCTAATCCTGCAGCATCATCACCAGAGCTATTTATGCGATAGCCCGAAGAAAGCTTTTCCATACTCCTGTTTTGAAAGGCATCATTAATATTAAGCATTCTATGAGCGTTCATGGCCATTAAATTATTATTAATTCGCATGTTCACCCCTCCTTTGGTACTTCATTAACCTACTAAATACATACAAAGTCAATTGTCTATATTAGAAATATAGTATCAAAAAGGGGCGTATTAATACGCCCCTTTTTGTAGTAACAATTAATTATCTAAGTAATTGAAGTACTCCTTGAGGAGCTTGATTTGCTTGTGCAAGCATTGATTGAGCAGCTTGTTGAAGTATGTTATTCTTAGTGAATTCCATCATTTCTTTAGCCATATCAACGTCACGGATACGTGATTCAGATGCTTGTAAGTTCTCTGCAGATGTATCTAGGTTTGCAATAGTATGCTCCAATCTGTTTTGAACTGCACCAAGTTTAGCTCTTTCATTTGACACAGAAGTTATGGCATCATTGATTGTGGTAATTGAAGTTTGTGCATTTTCTGATGTTGTGATATCAATACCTGTTAAACCAAGTGCATCAGCTCTAACATCACCAACACTTATGCTCATTGTTTGACTTTCATTAGCACCAATTTGCATTGTTAATGAATTGTTTGAGTCAATTGTAAATGATGCATCATTGGCTGTGTTGGTAGCACTCATCAAATCTCCGTCTAATCTCAACTTAAGACCTTGATAATCACCACTTACTACTTCAATATTATTTCCAGTTGCAACAATATCAGTAGCTGCAATTTCATCATCAAAAGTGATTACAGCGTCAGTACCTTGAACGTCGCCAGGCCCTATAGTTAAGGCTGCATTTCCAAAAGCACTTGCTGCTGATGTTAATAGAATCTCTTGATTTGATCCAACACTTGAACTTGAAAGTAATACTCTGTCTGCGTCAGTTGAACTAACTGCAGCTGTTACACCTGTCTCAGAACTCTTAGTGTTAATAAGCGCAACGATAGCTGCTGCATTGGCATCATTGTCAGCTGTGTCAGCCGTAAATGAGAACGTATGCCCATTAAGCGCAAATGTTTTAGCACCATTTGTAGCATCAATTACAACTTCTGTAGTTGCTGCTGTTGCTGCTGTTGCATTAGTTACACTAATTGCAGTATCGCCAGCTTCTGTAGTTGTTTTCGTATCCGCAGTACCACCAACAACTGAAATCCAATCAGTATCCGCACCACCAACTTGCTCAGTAGTAAATGTAGTCTTAAGACCAGCACCACCGTTAAGAAGTTGACGAGTGTTAAATTCAGTAGTATTTGCAATACGATCTACTTCTTCAAGTAGCTGATTAACTTCATTTTGAATAGCATCACGGTCAGCGTTTACATTAGTATCATTGGCTGATTGTACAGATAGTTCTCTCATTCTTTGAAGAATGTTTTGTGTCTCATTAAGAGCACCCTCAGCCGTTTGCACTAATGATATAGCATCTTGTGAGTTTCTAGAAGCTTGAGAAAGGCCTTTGATTTGCGCTCTCATTTTTTCAGAAATTGCAAGACCTGCAGCGTCATCACCAGCACGGTTAATTCTATAACCTGATGATAACTTCTCCATTGATTTAGATTGACTAGTTTGTGTGATTCCCATTTGACGATGAGTGTTCATTGCCATTAGATTGTTATTAATTCTCATAATTAATTCCTCCTTGAATTTAATTAAGTTAGTTGCGCCGTTATTGGCACTGATTAGATTGTTTACGAATCATCTGCTTCCATGCAGACACTCGTAGGCCTACGAGTTTTATCCGTTACAGATAATATATCGACCTCTATATTATATCACTTTAGCTTTTTGATGAAAATATTTTATTTATTTTTATTTAAGGAAATCTTTTAGCTGATCAACAGCCTTTTCATTGGAAGTTGTCGCTGCTTTATTCTCTTCTTGTATCTGCAGATAGACTTCTTTTCTATGAATAGGCACACTTCTTGGCGCCTCAATACCAATCTTTATCTGATCTCGTGATATATCGAGCACAGTTATAACAATATTGTCATTAATGACAATAGATTCTCCTAACTTTCTGGACAAGGCTAACATAATTACTCACCAGCCTTCATTTTCTTCATTTGCTCATACAAATTATGCTTGATTTGATACTCTTCATTCTCTACTATAACTTGCATACCTTTTTTCGTCTTAATATTGACAATAATTGGCGCCTTTAGATTTGTCGTCATTGTCTCAAGAGAATCAGTAATAACGACTACCGAAAAAACATTTAGATCATCTTCACTAAGTTCACCTATCGTTTGTACTTGTTCATCAGCGACTTCTGGACTGTATTCAGGGAACCAAAACATGGGGTTCACCATAGGGAGTGCCAAATCCTCTGTATCAATGGATTGCATCCAACAAAGACCATTCTTCGTCTCTTCATCTTCATATAGCATGACAAATTTCTTATCATTATCAAAACCAAATATGCCATGTTCAAATTCTACAATCTTTGTTTCATCAACTTCTATCTCTCCAAAATGTTTTGTCACTATTTTCATAACATTTCCTCCCTTAAGGACTATGACTCTGTGTCATTATAATATTATTTTATACTTCTTATCTAATGAAATCAAGCAAAGTAGGCTGAATTATCTTCGATGAAGCTTGAAGGCTTGCGTTGTATACAGTCTCTTGAGAAGACATCTTAATCATAACTTCTGCAAGGTCTATATCTTCATTCTTAGATAACAAATCAGTAAAGTTCAACCTGTCTTCATCTAGCCTATTAATGGTTAATTCCAACCTATTAATTTTAACACCAATTTCTGCCCTTGTATTAAGCAACTGATTAATATGTGTGTCCATCTTGCCAATTAACTCATTAAACATATCACCAAGCAAGTCTTCTTCAAGGGCTGAAGTCAAACTACTATCAGCTGCAATATCCTTTGTTGTTGCAACAAGCTCTTGGATATCTCTTGCCATATCAATGCCTACCATTTCATAGCCCATGGTATTCACAGCTAATTCTTGGCTATAGCTGACTTGATAGAGCATTTCTTCATTATCAACCACAAATGTATCTCCTGTAGTTGTATTCGTACCTGTATAATAATGATCCGGCACCAAATCACCTTTTTGGAATCCTGTTTTTTCAAATACAAGGTCAAGTGGATCAGGTATTGAGGACAAATCTGCTTCATTGAAGATTAATTCGCCTGTATCTGCTAAAACATTGATATCGCCAACCGCAGGTGTAAATGCATTGGGATCAGTAGAGTTTAGTGTATTCACATTATTAAATGCCGCAATTCCTGTAATTGTTGTTTCAGTTGCGGCAGTAAGACCAGTAATATCTGCGTAACCAAGCCTAATCCGATGGGTATCAATAATAACATCATTCACAACACGTTGTGTTTCTTCTACATCGTTTGCCGAAAAGGATTGATTCAACTCATAAGTGTCTGCCTTTGATTCATTGAAAACCAAAGGCATATTAGTCTTATAACCACCAAATACGTGACGGCCTGCATAAGTTGCATTAGCCTCAGTCATAAACTGTTCCATTAACTGATCTATCTCAGTTACGACATTTTTGCGGTTCTCGATATTCATAACATCTGAAGTAGCTTGAACACTTAGCTCTCTTATACGCTTCATAATATCTGTAACATTAGAGACCGCTTGCTCCGTAACACTTGTCCATGAAATTGCATCTTCTGCATTGTCTTTGTACTGTTCAATTTCTTTGACATTGGTTCTGAACTTAAGAGCACGAACTGCAACAATAGGGTCATCAGAAGGTTTCTGAATCTTCTTACCTGTTGCCATCTGAGTTTCGTACATGCTCAGTGTCTCACGATTACGATTGATATTAAGCAATATGTTGTTTGTCATCATTGTGTTGGTAATTCTCATACTATCACCTCGTACTAAACACCCATTCTATTGATTGTTGTGTCATATATTTCATCCATCACACTAATAATCTTAGCTGCGACATTATAAGCCTGTTGATATTTGACCATATTGGCAGTTTCTTCATTTAAATCAACACCTGATACTGATAACCTCTGGTTTTCAACCAGCTTGAGAAGTGTCTCTTGACCATCCTTGAAGCTAATGACTTGCTTGGCATCAATTCCAAGTTCACCAATAACTGCTTGCATGAAATTGTCTGGTTCACCTTTGGCAAACATATTTGTATCATGACGTAGACCAATCATATCAAGCACCAAATCATTGGCACTTTCCCCATAGTTTGGCGTTGTTGATGTTTCAATCAAGCTAGGATCTGTTAACAGGTTCGTATTTACTGAGAAATTACGTACTGTTATCTGCTCATAAGAAAAATCAGATGTTACATCTAGAGGCGGAACACCAGTATAGCCATCAAAAGCAAATAACTGAGTCCCTGTACCACCATCACCCGACTCATTAAGTGCATTAAACTCTTTCGCTATGGTTCTTACAAATTCATTGAGCTGCTGAAGATAATAAGGTATGCCCTTAAAATCCATATCGTCGCCAATGAAAGTATTTGTCCCATCTGCCGTTGCAGATGATGCAATAGTTAAAGTAATTTCATTTGGTGCTACTGGGTCTTTGCTATAACTTGTATAAGTAACCATCACACCATCTAAATTGATTTCTCCAGCTGGAGGTAAGTCTTGATTGCTTGCATTGGTTAGTCTAACTTGCTCAGCAGAGTCCCAAGAAATAGTTCCTGAGAA
>JDSF01000041.1_pt1 | contig 119745 bp, 118 predicted proteins | sample 199441 | NCBI WGS metagenome assembly JDSF01 (sample SAMN02592751, study PRJNA231836) | bioreactor metagenome | isolation source: continuous culture bioreactor denitrification-DNRA | place: Germany: Bremen
ATGCGGAAAAAAAATATATATGTGTTAACAATGCATGGTAAAGAACCATAAAGCACATTAAGAATATCTTAAGAAAGATAATAGGTGGTTCTTTAATTCTTCTTGATACAATGCACTTAATGTAGATGGGTATTATGTTGTGATGATGGAGTATAACAATTATAAGTACGTCTTTTGCAGTAGTACATAATATTTACATAGCAGCTATATTTTAGATACAAGAATAATGTATTGTTAAAAGATAAAATGAGAATGGAGAACGGACATGAAGAAATATTACGTTATACTACCTGTAGTTTTCATAATACCCATCGTGTATGCCATTGTATATAATGTCATACCAACTACAGGTGCTATCTACACCCATGATTCTATAGCTTATACCTATGGAGCCAAAATGTTGTTAGAAGGAAAAGGGATTCTATACTTTGGATATAAAACACCCATCATGCAATGGCCACCCCTCTATATTTTATTAATGACAATACCTCTTAAGTTAGGAATAGAACCAGCTGTATTTGTTAGAACAATGAACTCACTGTTACAAGTAATTCTTGTGTTGGTGGTAGCAAAGTGGTTATGTAAATATATGGATCATAAATGGATAGTTTTTATGGGCGTAGTACTCATGACCTTTTCATTACCGCTTATTCATGTGATGCGATTTATATGGACAGAACCAGTTTTTATTGTATTACTCGTTATAGCATTTATATGTTTTCATAATTATGTGATGAGTCATGAATTAAAGTGGTTAATGATGGCAGCTATTCTATCAGCATTATGTTGGTTAACAAGATATATGGGTGTTACATTGCTTATGACGTGTACCGTCTACATGCTATTTCTTGAACAGCCTATTAGAAAAAAAGATTGGACATGTTCTCATATATGGCACCATTGCCTCCATGCCTATGGGTGTATGGGTCATAAGAAATCTATTAATTTCTCAGACTTTTACAGGGTCCAGAGGTATTCATAAGATGTCCTTCTTGGAGAATATACGCAAAAGTTTACATATTGTATATTCTTGGTTCGCGTCCGCTGATTCTGTCATTGGCTTCTTAGTATTACTGATCATAGCCATAACGATAGCCATAACATTACGCATAAAAGGATGTCGGACGAATGAGGAGAAGAGCTGTTCAAGTATGGGGAAGATCCTAATGATATTTATTAGTCTGTACAGTGTTATACTACTCATTATTGCATCTAACTATGCCATGGACCCATTGAATGATCGCATGTGGATGCCTATCTATGTACCAGTCATATGGTTGTTGCTTATTGTGGTAGATCAGCTATTAGAACGTTATCGTATGGTTAGAGCTGGGCGACTAGGTACATGGTGTGTAACCCTAAGTATCATGGTAGCACTAGTCTTCATCAATGTTTATCCAATCACACATTATATGAAAAAAAATAACAAAGTGTTACATGAGGCAAGGGAAGGATACATGTCCTATGGACAACAGAGTGAGGTTATCCCTTATATTAAAGATATGGAGCTAGGCAATGATGATGTCATTATAACAAATAATCCAGCTCTTCTCACATTCAATACATCTATAGATTGTCGATGGACACCTAAGAGGAAGAGTATTAAGTTATATGAGTATCATGCGACCATGAGTTCTATCAATCATAAACAAGTATACATCGTATGGTTTGGTAATCCAGATAATGCAACATTCTATACAGTAGATGAGCTAAAGAAATATAACAAACTTGAAACCGTTAAAGAGTTTAATGAGGGAAGTATCTATAAGATATCTAGAAGAAGTTTAGCCACTAACAGGACTAGAATAGAATGAAGGATGAGATGAAGATGAAGAATTATATAGGATTAATGCGACCCAAACAATGGATTAAGAATGTTTTTGTTCTTGCATCCCTCCTGTTTTCCAAGAACTTTTTAATATGGCATAACGTATGGACTGCTTTATTATTAACTGGATATTTCATTATCATATCATCCATGATCTATGTGTTTAATGACATGGTAGATGTAGACCAGGATCGGTATCATCCTAAAAAAGAAGCATAGACCATTAGCAAGTGGTGCATTGACTAAAAAACAGGCTAGAAGTTTTCTAATGGTACTAGGGGGTATTGCTATTCTATTAAGTCTAAATTTTGAACCATTGGTAAATGGGGTTGTATTCATATATATGTTAAATAATATAGGTTACAGTCTTATATTCAAGCATTATGTGATTATAGATGGGATCATGATTGCTATCGGTTTTTTGTTAAGGGTGGTCGTGGGTGCTTTGGCCATACATGAAAGTATATCTTCCTGGATACTTATCTGTACATTTTTTTATTGCTATGCTCATGGCATTAGGTAAAAGACGGAGCGAGATTGTATGTTTAGAAGAAAAGGCAAATGAACATCGTAAAAACTTACAATTGTATTCCATTCAAGTATTAGATTATATCCTACTCATATGTGTTGCGTGTACGATCATGACGTATAGTCTGTACTCTATTTTGGAACAGCACAGTCAATTATTCTTGATTACCACCCTATTTGTTTTCTATGGAGTCATTCGATATATATTTCTTCTGTTTAATGGTGATGGGAGTAAGATGCCGGAAGAAATTATCATAGAGGATAAACCACTTGTTATGGATATTGCCTTTTATGGGCTAACGACAATAGGAATATTGACTTTTGTAGCATGAAGTAGGAGTGACAATTGAGGGGGAATACGTTATACGAGAAGTGGACTAAAGTTATGATGAAGGATGAGAAGATATGATTGCAGTGTAAATAAGATAAAAGGATTAGTGATTGATATGTTGAAGGTACTAAACAATATAATAAAAAGGAAACCCATATTGGTTGTATACGATGTGACGAAGCTATGTAATGAACGATGTCCCATGTGTAATATATGGAAAAAACAGAGTAATGATATGCCATTAAATCATATTATTGAAAAGGCCAAGCAACTGAGAAAATTCGGAATTGGTTATGTGTTTATACAAGGAGGAGAGCCAACCCTTAGGAGTGACCTCATTGCTATTATCGATGTGTTTATATCTTATAAGATTAAACCTACAGTCATTACTAACGGTATTTTAATGGACAAGGAATTAGCAAGTAAAATTGCTAAAAGAAAATGTAATCTAGCCATTAGTTTGGATGTACTAGATGCCGAAAAATACAAGAAATATAGAGGTCTAGATGCTTATGACCAAGTGATGGCTAATATTAAGGCTATAGCACCAATCAAACGTAAAGGGAACTGGACCCTTACAACCACAGTTTCCAAGTTAACGAGTCTAGATGAAGTAAAAGCTTTGGAGGGATTGGCTGAAGCGTTGGGATTTATGTATGCTATTAGACCTTACGTCTATGTAAATGGTACAGCGGGGAAGAAAAAATAACGATCTTATTTATGCGTATGATGATATTGAGGCTATCTTTAGCTATATGCTAAGTCGTGCACGTAAGAATAATTATTTTGCCAGCCTCATTTATGAAGAGCATATCAAGTACATAAAAGGAGAGGTTATGCCTAAGTGTGATGCCATGACATATTCTATGGTGATGCAGGAAGATGGAAGTTTTGCACCTTGCATTGAATTCATAGATCGAGAGATTAATATAACGACTATTAAAGAGGATAAGAAAAAGTATAACAAGATACTCTGTACGTGTAACGATAAGACCCCTTGCTTCTATAACAGTGTGAGGGAAATTGGAATTCTTATTAGGAAAAAGTGGCGTGTTCTCTGGCACATGCCTAAAATAGTTAGGCAGATGATAACATATGGAAATTTCTTTTAAAAAGGAAGGTATGAACGTATTTCTTACGGGAGCTAGTGGTTTAGTTGGTAGAGCAGTCATTGAGTTACTTCATTGTTCAGAGCATATTAAGAGAATATATTGTCTCTATCGCTATGCTCCAACCATTCTTCCATCTAGCAAAATTATACCCATAGAGAGTGACTTGCAGTGTATCGATGAGGTAATTGTTAAGAGACAGATTCACATAACCATTCATCTAGCTGGGCATTGCAATGGCATAAGCGGGGGAGAAGATGTTTTTTATAGGACCAATGTAACGGGTACAGAGAAGGTCATAAGTTTTTGTAAACGAAACGATATTATGAAGATCTTGTATATGAGTAGTATCAATGTTCATCTACAAGAGAAAGGCGATTATGCTAAGAGTAAATTAATGGCAGAAGCTATTGTTAGGTCATCAGATATACCCTATATGATCATACGTTCATCACTGATCTACGGAAATGGTGACAAGGGTATGTCTAAGATATGTGAACTCATCCATAAGACCAGATATTTCCCTGTTATTGGTAATGGGCAGGCACTGGAGCAAGCTATTCATGTGAAAGAGGTAGCACAATACATTATGGCTGGAATAGTGAATTTTAAGAGGAATATCACTTTTGACATAGGAGGTTTAGATATTATGACCTATGATGAGATGATTCAGATACTAGCACGTGAAATGAATAGAAGGATACGTCTCATCCATATACCCCTTCAACTGGTTCGATTGGGCATAAAAGTCATTAAAAAGGCAAAGATACCTATAGATATCAACATAGAACAGATTGCCCATGTGACAGAAGATCTAACAGTTAACCTTAGGGAAATGCAGAAGGTATATGCCATTGAACTCCAACCTTTTATAGAAAATATTAAGCAATTAGAGTATGTACATAAATAGTGTACTATTAAGAGAACGCCTTAGGATTGAATATACCTTTAAGGTGTTTTTTTTTGTAATTTTATTCAGGGATTCCATTATTTCTTTATTGGATAAAGTGTGGTATACTAATTAAGCAATTTGATATAATTTCTTTCATAGTATAGACTATACCATAATATGCCTTATTCTCAAAAGAGAGTAAAGATATTGTCATTTAACAAATAGTCCATAAAACTTGATTAAGAAATGTTATAAGTGCAATAATATAAAATAAAGTAAAACAATTAAATTTTCATTAAAAAACCCTTTAATTATAACGGTACGTCAATATCTAATAAGGCTATAAACATATAAAACTAGAGTGTTAGGACAATATCTCTATGCTATAATAGACCAATAAACTAGTAAGACTAAATCAACTAAAAAAAGTGTCGAAATTAAAAAAACTTATATGCTATAATGTAAGGATAATATCGTGCGTGACCACTGAAAAAAAAGATAGGAGAAAAAAGCGAATGGCTAATCATTATAAACATCGTCAGAAAAGGAATTATACGTTGCTAATACTGGCACTGCTCATTGTTCTCAGTGCAGGAGGATTCGGATACTACAAATTCTTCATGAATGGGGATAGTGATTCAGCAGATGTTGAGAATTTTATCGACAAAATCATTAAGCCTAACAAAGACAAAGAAGTGTTGGCACTAGAAGTTGGTTATAATGATTATCTAAAGGCATCAGCAGTTAGTTATGATTTATATCAAAAAGCACCTGTAGTAAAAGGTGTCTATGTTAATGCGCCAGCTGCTAGTAGTACGTCTAGGTTAGATTCCTTAATTGAACTGGCTGATACGACTGAGATTAATGCCTTCGTTATTGATGTAAAAGACGATAACGGTCGTGTAACTTTTGAGATGGATATTCCTGAAGTAGATGAAGTAAAAGCAGAATATCGTTACATTAAAGATATAGATGGGTTCATGAATAAGTTGTATGATCATGAGATATATCCAATAGCACGTATCGTTGCTTTCAAAGACCCTTATTTACCTAAGAGAAAAACAGATTATGCCATTAAGAATAAAGATGGTTCCCTATGGTATTACGATAAAGTGCCTTGGTTAAACCCATACAACAAAGACGTTTGGGTATATGTGGTTAACATTGCGAAAAAAGCAGCTGAAGCTGGATTCAAGGAAATTCAGTTTGACTATATAAGATTTGAAGCAACTAAGCAATTAAAAAATGCTGATTTTGGACCTGGTTCAGAAGAAAAAACAAGGATGGAAATCATTACTGATTTTGTGGAATATGCTACAAGTGAGCTAGAACCTTACGGGGTAAAAGTTTCAGCTGATGTATTTGGTATTATCATCAATAGCAAAGTGGATGCAAAAGTCATCGGTCAAGATTATCTGAAAATGGCTGAGAAACTGGATGTCATCTGCCCAATGGTATACCCATCACATTATGGTAAAGGATTCTTTGGTATACCAAAAGATAAACACTCAGACTTATACCCATACGAAACCATTTATGGTGCTATGGAAGATTCTAATGAAGAATATGAAAAAACTTGAAGATAAAGAAGGAGCATAGTGAGACCTTGGCTACAAGCCTTTACAGCTACTTATCTAAGAAAGCCTAACTACCGTGTCTATGATGGTGAGGCAATAAGAGCGCAGATACAAGCCGTTTATGATGCTGGTCTTGAAGAGTGGATTTTATGGAATGCTGGAGCCAAATACAAAACAGGTGGCTTACTGCCTAAAGAGTAGTCATTTTAATGGATATGGTGAACGGAGGAGCATATGAATAAAGATAAAGTAAAGATGATGACACATTTGGCTATTTACGAGAAAAACGTGGGGAAAGAGGATTTTTCTGTTAATAACTTCTTCAAATCCAATTATGTGTCTTATCAAAATTTTAAAACACGATTAGGTGTTGCCATTGTCATGTGTATTTTGTTTAGTATTGATTTAAGCCAGAGATTAATGAAAGATCTGAATAAAATAACAGAGTTTGACTTTATTGGTACGGGTATCAAGTATTTAATCATACTAGCTGTCGTATTAACAGTGTATACCATTATATCTACCATGATATATAGGAAGCGATATAAGAGTGCTGAGATACGGATAAGTAAATATAAGAAGTTACTTAGCAAATTAGATCAATTTAAATAAGGAATTTTCGAGGAGGATATTTTGAACATGACAAAGCTGTATGAGATAAGAGAAGTGCTCATAACACTTTTTTTTAAACGACACGAAAGATGGCTGTTGCCATTACTAAAATTTATATTTGCATTGATGGTGTTTACAAAATTGAATGGTGTTTTAAACTATGCTAAAGTGCTAAATAAACCTTTTGTAAATGTTCTTTTAGCAGCAATGGCAAGTTTTATACCAGGTAACTGGATAATTTTACTCTTGATTGTAGTGATTAGCAGTCATTTGGTTTATGTTTCAATAGAAGCTATAGCCGTCATATTTATCATTATGTTAATCGTCTACTTATTGTATTTGCGTCTAGTACCAAAGATGGGATATCTTATTATCGTAACACCTTTACTATTTTCGCTAGGTATTCCTTATGTATTACCTGTATTTGCTGGGTTATTTATAGGACCTATTGCAGTTATTCCTATCGGTATAGGTATCTTAATCTATTTCTTTGCAGGATATATGCCGACCTTTTTAGCCATAAAAGCAGCGGATTTAACGGATTTACCAGAGTCACTTATGAGTATGTACAAAATGATGATGGATTCTTTACTGAATGATAAAGCAATGATGCTTACAATTGTTATCTTTGTAGCTGTTATTTTAATTACATATTTTATAAGTCGATTAGAATTTGATTATATATGGTACATTGCTATTGTAGCAGGTGGTGTTACAAATATGCTTGGTTTTACAGTTGGTAATATTATTTTAAAAACAGATATATCTATTATTGGTGTTTTTCTGGGTTCCATTGTGGCAATAGCGTTGTAGCAGCTTGCCAGTTTATGAAGGTATCGCTAGATTATTCACGGGCTGAGAAAGTCCAATTTGAAGATGATGATTATATCTATTATGTTAAAGCCATACCAAAGATTAAAATCGGAAAACAGATTAAAAAGGTCAAGCGTATCAATAGTATACCAAAATAAAACCGTAATCGTATTAGGGTGTACGTTGAAAAGCTAAAGTGGGCTGTTACAAAATGAATATTTTGTGACAGCTTTTTTTTGAAAACAAAGGATATAAAGAGATGTTTCAAATGAGATTAGCTTTTCACAAAATATTTTTTTTGAAAATGTATTTTTTCTTCAATCAAAATAATGCTATAATAAGATATAAGCTTTATTAGACAGATGGCTATAGTCAAAGTCATCACATCTTGTTGTTACCATGAGTATTTTATGGGAGAGTTACGGACACTAATAGAAAGTGGTATTGATTGCCTATTAGGCTTATTAAACAGGGTAAAAATGACGATATATATGATAAGGATATATTGAATTTATTTAGTTCATACAGATAACTTAAAAACAGATAAAGACTGAAAGTGTTCTAACAGGTTGAAGAGGGTGTGAAAATGCAACAATTTAGTTTTGATGTAATATGGGAGAGTCTAACAAAGCTTGAATTTCCTATTGTTAGGATAAAGGATATCATTGAGATAGGTCTTATTGCTTTTGTCATTTATCAACTTTTAAAGTGGGTAAGAGGAACGAGAGCATGGACATTATTTAAAGGTATGGTTATTATATTTCTCATCTTTATAATAGCTAGTATTTTTAAATTGCATACCATTACATGGGTATTTCGGAATACCATTAATGTAGGTATTATTGCACTTGTTATTGTTTTTCAACCAGAACTTCGAAGTGCTTTAGAGCAGTTAGGAAGACGTGATTTTGTTTCCACGTTTATGATTTTTGATGATGATAGCAAAGAGCGTATTACGTTACAATCCATTGAGGAACTTATTAAAGCTATAGGACAGATGTCGAAGTATAAGACAGGAGCCTTGATTGTTATTGAAAGAGAAGTAGGTCTTGGTGAATATGAACGAACAGGAATACCTATTCGCGCAGATATTTCCAGTGAACTACTTGTTAATATATTTGAACATAATACACCTTTACATGATGGTGCTATTATTATACGGCATAATAAGATTGCAGCCGCTACTTGTTATTTACCTCTATCCGATAATATGAGCTTAAGCAAAGAACTGGGGACAAGGCATAGAGCTGCTGTGGGAATAACAGAAGTATCGGACAGTGTTGTCATAATTATATCAGAAGAAACAGGCAAGATATCCATGGCTATGGGTGGCAATATCATTCGTAATGTGGATAGTGATTATTTAAGAAATAAATTAGCCTATCAAAAGAAAACAGCTGACATTAAAAAAGTTTAAATTATGGAAAGGTAGACAGAAGAATGGGTAATATATTTACAAGAAATGTAGCCTGGAAAATTACATCAATTATATTAGCATTTTTTCATCTGGTTTGCTGTGATTAGAATTGAAGACCCGACAGATGATAAACCCATTACACATATTCCTGTACAGGTACTTAAGGGGAATGTTCCTATTGGCGATTCTAATGTCATTAGCATTAATAATAGTAATAAAAAGCAATATATTACCATTGAAAAAGGTGAATATGTGAATGTACGTGTATCAGCTAAAAAAGTCTGTTCTTGAAAAACTAAGAGCCGGTGATATTAAAGCAACGGCTAATATTGAGGAGTTATCACCATTTGGTGCCATTGCTATTCATATCGATGGAGAAAAAAACTTTGATGTGATAAGTATAGAACCTACACATATGTATATTGGTTTGGAAAACAGTAAAAAAGAAATTAAATCTATTGAAGTTAATCCAATAGGTGAGGTAAGAGATTCTTATAGAATTATTGAAGAAGTTAGAAAACCGAATACTGTTGAGATTACCGGAGCAGAATCAAAGGTTGATTTAGTAGTTAAAGCCTTAGTGGATATCCAAGTAGAGGATGCTTTTGAAGATGTATCGACTGTTGCTCCTATTCGATTATATGATACAAATGGAAAAGAAATCATTTTAGATAAAAGTATTGATAAGGTTGAAGTATCGGTTAAGGTTAGAAAGTATAAAACAGTAACACTAAACGTTAATCCAACTGGAAAGGTAGCTGCAGGGTATAAACTTACAGGTAGTACAGTTGTACCAAAACAAGTTGAGATAATTGGTACAGAAGAAGCAGTTGATAATATAAATATCATAACGCTACCAGTAGATTTAACTGGACTTAACGAAGATACCAAAGTTTCTAAAAATATTAATGATTATTTAAAAGATGTGACTGTTAGTGATAAGTCATCTGCAAAAGCTACTATAGAGTTGCGAATTGATAAGATTATTGAGAAGGAAGTTGCTATAGAACCTGGTGATATTATTGCGAAACTGCCAGCAAACGGGCTTAAACTTTCCATATTAAATGAAGAAAATATTAACCTGGTATTTAGAGGTATAGAAGAGGATTTGAATAGAGTCTCTTCAATCAGCCTCAGCCCAAGTGTGGATTTAAGTAATTTAACGGAGGGTACACATGAAGTCTCGTTAGTACTTAATTATACTGACGCAGTAGAATTGGTGTCACCTTTACCTAAGATCAATGTTGAAATAACAAAAGAAGTTGAAACCACCATCAGTGATAATGTAAATGAAGAACCTTCAACAGATAGCTCAGATCCAGTACCAGAGCCTGATCCAAATGTACCATCAGAGGATAACAATAACGGTGAAGGTATATAAAAAGAATGGAAGCAATCAATTCCTTATAAATAGGAAATTGATTGCTTTTTTATTATGGATAAGAATGAGCAATGAGCTATTATCGATTTTCTTTAGAAATGGGTAGGTGATATAGTCCCATTGATTGTGGTGCTAACAAGTCACCTAATAGGCAAAAGCATAATTCATGTAACATAAAATAAGCTAGAAACATATTACTATATTATAGACCAATTGCAAAAGTGGTATATACCAGAGATTAAATTGAATAGGTTTTATGGCAATTTTAATTGAAGGGGGGATTTTCATAGTGCTATAATTGAAAAAGTAATATCAAGGGCTATAATACAAAAGAAACCGTATAGAAGATGAAAGGAATATGATGATGGGCAAATTATTTGGGACTGATGGTGTTCGTGGTATAGCAAATCAGGAACTTACTATTGATTTAGCATTTAAGTTAGGGCAGGCAGGAGCTTACGTCCTAACAAAAGAAAACAAGCACAAACCAACGATTTTGATTGGAAGAGATACAAGAATATCTGGTGAGATGTTATCAGCAGCAATTATAGCTGGTATTTGCTCAGTAGGAGCTAATGCTGTGAGTTTAGGTGTAGTACCCACACCGGCTGTTGCTCACTTAACAAGACTATACAATGCAGATGCAGGTGTTGTTATATCCGCATCCCACAATCCAGTAGAATACAATGGCATTAAATTCTTTAATAATAAAGGACATAAGTTATCGGATGCCTTAGAAGATGAAATAGAAGATATTATCTTACATAATATGGATGACATCGAATTAAGTACAGGAATAGATATAGGTAGAGTAAAACATAAAACAGAAAGTATTCATGCATATATTGATTACGTAAAGACACGCATAGATATGAATCTAAAAGGTATGAAGATTGTTATCGATTGTGCCAATGGAGCATCCTATGTATCTGCTCCAGAGGCTTTACGCCAATTAGGCGCTGAGGTATTTATCATTCATAATGAACCAGATGGCACAAATATTAACAAAAAATGTGGATCAACCCATATGGACGATCTGAAACATTTTGTTAAGCAAATTGGAGCTGATATTGGCCTTGCCTTTGATGGTGATGCAGACCGTTGCCTTGCTGTAGATGAATGTGGAAATATGGTAGACGGAGATCAGATCATGGCAATCTGTGGTAACTATATGAAAATGCAAGGTACTCTTAAAAAAGATACCATTGTAGCTACCGTTATGAGTAATCTTGGACTGTTTATGATGGGAAAAGAAAAAGATATTCAGATAGAACAAACAATTGTTGGAGATCGTTATGTACTGGAGAAGATGATGGAAGAAGGATATAACCTTGGCGGTGAACAATCAGGTCATATCATTTTCTTGGATGAAAATACGACAGGTGATGGTTTATTAACAGCTCTACACCTTTTAGAAGCCTTAAAACATTCAGATAAAACTCTATCAGAACTTGCAAAAGTGATGAATGTTCTACCACAGATATTGGTAAATGCAAAAGTAAAAAATGAAAATAAAGAGAAGTACTTAGAAGATGAGGAAATTAAGAAAGTCATTGACCAATTAGAAGAAAAAATTTAATGGCGAAGGTCGTGTATTAATTAGACCGTCAGGCACAGAACCATTAGTACGTGTTATGATCGAGGGAAAAGATCAAGAAGCCCTAACCAAAGAAGCAAAAGCGTTAGCAGCTTTAATCGAAAATAGATTGAATTAGGAGGAATAAGTTGTGTGTGGTATTGTTGGATATATAGGTGATAGAGAAGCAACCCCCATTCTAATAGATGGGTTAAAAAGCTTAGAATATCGTGGCTACGATTCAGCAGGTGTCTCTATCCATAATGATAAAATAAAGTCCATTAAAACAAAAGGACGCTTAAAAATATTAGAAGAATGTTTAACTGAGAATCCATTACGGGGAACGATTGGTATAGGTCATACCCGTTGGGCAACCCATGGTGAGCCATCAGATGTGAACTCTCACCCTCACTTAAACAGTTCATGTACGATATCTTTGGTGCATAACGGGATTATTGAAAATTATATGAACCTTAAGGAAGAATTACAATCCAATGGGCAAGCATTTTTATCCGAAACAGATACAGAAGTTGCTGTTCAATTAATCGATTATTATTACAGTGAATCCCATGATTTATTAGACGCTGTCTTGAAAGCTGTTGATCGAATTAATGGTTCATATGCATTTGGTGTACTCTGTCATGAGGAGCCCGATAAATTAATAGCAGTTAGAAAAGATAGCCCACTCATTATCGGTATTGGTAAAGGTGAGAATTTTATTGCATCGGATATTCCAGCTATCTTAGAGCATACTCGTGATATCTATTTACTAGAAGATAGAGAAGTTGCAGTTGTAACCAAAGATGATATCACCATTATGGATACAAATAAACAGGTCGTTCATAGAGATGTATTCAACGTAACATGGGATATAAAAGCCGCTCAGAAAGACGGTTATGACCATTATATGCTAAAGGAAATCTTCGAACAACCTAGAGTTGTGAAAGATACATTAGCACCAAGACTTCCAATGGATCAAGAAGATATTGTACTGGATAATATTACAATAACAAAGGAAGTTTTAGAGAAGATTAATAAAATCTATATCGTTGCTTGTGGTACAGCATCATACACAGGTTTAGTAGGTAAATACCTCATTGAAAGAGTAGCTCGAATACCTGTTGTTGCAGAAGTTGCATCAGAATTCCGTTACCGTGATCCTATTATGGACGAAAACACATTAATGATCGTGGTATCTCAATCAGGAGAAACAGCGGATACATTAGCAGCCTTACGATTGGCTAAAAAAGCAGGTGCTCATGTCATTGGTATCGTTAACGTGGTTGGTTCAACCATATCAAGAGACGCAGATGACGTTCTCTATACCCTAGCAGGTCCAGAGATAGCAGTTGCATCAACGAAGGCTTACTCTGCACAATTATGTGCCATGTATCTTCTATCCATTAAGATTGCCATGGAACTTGGTAGAATATCGAAGGACCAATTCATGGAACTACGTGAAGAACTCTACTTATTACCAGAAAAAGTAGCTAAGGTTCTAAGTCAAGCAGATGCTATTAAAGAACTAGCATACAAATATATTAATTCTAAGAATGTGTTTTATATTGGTAGAGGTCTTGACTTTGCTGTATCCATGGAAGGCGCTCTTAAGCTCAAAGAGATAGCTTATCTTCACGCTGAACCTTATGCCGCAGGTGAATTAAAACACGGTCCTATAGCCCTTATTGAAGATAATTCCTTACTTGTTGGACTTACAGCTCACGAAGAGCTTTTTGACAAGACGGTAAGCAATATCAAAGAGGTAAAAGCAAGAGGTGCAAAGGTATTAGCCATCGCACTGGAGGGTAACAAAGAAATCAGCAAAATAGCAGATGATGTCATCTACGTGCCAAGAACACATTGGATGTTTACATCACTCCTTGAAAATATTCCACAGCAGATATTTGCTTACTATATTTCTGTTGGGCTTGGGCATGATGTTGATAAGCCTAGGAATTTGGCGAAGAGTGTGACGGTTGAATAGTATGGATATATATGATATTAATTTTGTGGCAAGAGAATAAAGATTGCCCGGAAAGAATAAAGTCTGCCCCGAAATAAAAAAGATTGCCCAGAGACAATAAAGTTTGCCCTAATATTATTAGGGGCATAGTTATTATTTATACAAGAACAGAATTAAAGTATTATTTAGTATATAAGTCTAGAAGGAAAATAGTTTGTTCTAATATTTAATATTTGTTCTAATATTAAATATTAGACAAAAGACCATCTATAGTAAAAAATACCCGAAATAGTTCGGGAACACGTCCATTCAAACGGTATTCCCGAAATTCGTAAATACCTCCATAAAGGTGGTGTTCACGAAATAGATTCGGGAATGTTATAGTTATACAACATTGATATAATCATTTCGGAGTAGTGCAGAGGGGTCTTTAAAAAAAACAAATGAAGGTGGGGTTGGGGATAAAAAAAATATGTATTAATTTTGGTAGTTGGTATAATAGTATTAATCTTATTATTGGTAAGCTTATTAAGCAATGAAAATAAGAACATACTTACGGAATTGGAAGGTGAAATTTATTATTTAAAGAAAGATAACCACATAACAAAACTATACAAATCTGATGCTAACCTTGAGAATACAGTTCTTGTATATAGTCATGAGGGAAAAAGTCAAGATATAAATGATAATATTAGTGATTTTAGATATTATTCAGATACGCAGAAAATAGAAATCGAGGTAATGTACGAAGGTGAATGGTCGATTTTAGATTTATCACCAGGAAGTCAAGAGCCTCAATATCTTCGTAAGGCAGAAGAAATAAAGATAGGTGAAAATAACATAGTACATTGCATTGATGTGGATTATATTTATTCAAAGCTTGTTGATTTTGGAGTATACGGAAAATCAAAATCAATCTATATGAGCACACAGGGTGAAGAAAAGCGTATTTTGAAATATAAAGGGTTGCCTGCAAAAGATAGCCCATTTGATAAAAGATTTACAGGTTATTTTCCCCATGGGTTATCACCAGACGGTAAATATTTGGTATATGGTACAACAAATGACAACATAGGAGTAGGTGCCATTTTAGGATTTAAAGAGTATAAGAAATATATTATGAATCTAGAAACTAAAGAGTATACTAAGTATGTAGATGCATATCACATACAGTGGGTTATGGAATGATTATAAAGAAAAGTATAAGTTACATTTATTTAGGGAGCGTTGTAGCTGATTATATCAACGTCGTATAACAAAATGTTTCCGTTCGCTAACGCACATTCCTTCACCGGGTGCAAGCACCGCCAAGAAGATGGGCTTCGAGGGTCCGGTTCAGAAACGTCGGAAACAAGGTACGTTAATCTATAAACAAGGATTAAAGTACTGTTTAACCGAGATATGACGTGAGAATAAAAGATTGCTAAAGAATAAATATGAACTAAAAGTTTGCCAAAACAGAACAAAATTTGCCAAGAAAAAGTTCGATATATGTTTTTTAGAGCATATATCGGGCTTTTTTTTAGTAATAATAGGTAATAAAATATATTGTAAACTATTGGAATGGTGAGATAATGGCAAAACGTAAAAGAGGATTTACGGATAGTAAATATGAATAATGGTTAAAAGACAGTAGGGTACAAGGTGAAAAGGCTACATATAAACCTTGGCTTGCAATACAAGATGTCTCATCAATGGGAAATACGACAATAGTACATAGTCATAAGACTGGAAGACAGCACGAATTCTTATCTTATAATGAACTCTACTATTTCTATTTACTGGAGTTCGTAGAATAGAAATATATCTAATATTAAAAAGCCTAGTGTCTAATGCTAAGCCTCTTTTGTGTTGATAATAAATGTATCAATATGTACTGGATCAAAAAAAGAGAGCAGAAATAATTAAAATTTCGCTCTCTTTTCGTATACGTTATTGTGTCTGTTACTTGTTATTATAGTTATTGGTACAGTCGTATCATGGATGATCAGAATTTTTTATGCCTGTAGGTGTGTTTATTACGGTTCTTGCTTTTCAGCCGGCTCATTTTACACAGTATATTATAGCTTATAGTGTAGGTCTAATGATTAGTAAAAATGGATGGCTTGATGAACTGTGCAACAGATCTTATGAAAAAGTCTTATGGCTTGTCATACCAACGCTGTTCATGATGTTTGGTGTAGTTGGATATTGTTTTAAATGTTGGTCAGATAACATATGCATTTGGAGGGGCTAATATTTTTTCTTTATTATATTGTCTCTTTGATATGATCATGTTTGTCTTAATGTCTATTGGTATCTTTGGTCTTTTTTCATGATTTTTTTTAATAAAAAAGGAATACTAATAGGTTATATGGGAGAAAATGCTTTTGGTGCATATATCTTCCATACCTTTGGAATTTTGATTGTGGTTACTTTGATTACGCCTTTAAACTTAGGTCATTATATAAGTTTTATCATAGTATCGATCGTTTCGATTATTGTAGCTTTTATTGGTGGTTCCTATATACAGAGACTTATAAGGAGTTTATCAATTAACTTTTACTACTAGTTTGATATCATTTAAAGAAGAGCATAAAGGGTACGGTTGTCCTTTTGCTTGTGTAGTAGTAAGTAAAGTAAATATATGGATTTATTTACTTAAAAGTAAAACTAAAGTATAATATTTTAATAGAATAATTTTATAGAGCTTAAGCTTAGATATGACAGGAAGGATATTTATTTATGAATTTTATAGTCTATATTAGTGCAACATTAATAATAGTTTCAATACTATTAAGTTTTTTTTATGAGGGTAAAAAACATCAATATGAAAATACTAATGTTTTTTTTCGTATCAATAATTGTTATTCAAAATACATATATATTTGTAAGTGAATTTCGTAAGAAAGAAGATACACAGAAACTACTAGAATATGGTGAAATAATGGAAATACTTACATCAAGATATAAAGATTATGAGTTAACGTTAGTAAATGAATTTGTAGAATCTGATATAAAGTATAGTGATATAGATGGTGATGATGATTTAGAAATAGTTATTAGCAAACCGTATACACATCCAAGTAAATTTATTGTATTAGATTGTGAAGGTGACAATAAATACAATATCGTAATAGGTACTAATGATATTATGACTTATCATAAATCGGGTGACAATAGTTTTATTATTCTTAATACACAGAGGGTAGGAAAGGGGACAGGTGTTGCTGGGTCTATGTATGAGGTTTATAGGATAGAAAATAATCAATATGATTTAGTATGGACTGGTGAAAAGGAGTCTGTATGGAGTAAAAATGGAGCTGAGGAGTCACTTTTAACATCTACAATTGATATTAGTGATAATAAATTGAAATATTTATATAATATTACCCGTGAAGATGATAATGGTAATATTATAGAGACTACGGATAATAAAGAGATATACTTATTAAGGAATGGGAAATTTACTTTATCAACTAAAGAATAGGATGAAGGAGGTTTAAGCTATTTACATATTCTATTTGCAGATTGGTTCTCAAGTATATTTGAATTGTATCAAACCATGGTAGGGTGGGATATGGAAAATCACAAAAAAAGAAGAACATGCCATACATGAAATGACATATTATGTAATTAAATAACTTTAAACACTAAACTCTAGGCAGTTATCTGTTCTAGAGTTTTTTAATTGAAAAAAGAGGTATAAAGTGTATATAATGCATGATGTATAAATTAACGAATTTGAAGCGATATTTTGAAGCAGCAGGTCAATACCTTCCATCAGGTGCATACTTAGTTTGATTAAATTTTCTGTTTATTATACACTAATGACCTATAAGAAAAGAAAAAGTATAATTTAATTCTTAATATTAAATTATAAACAAAATAATTAAAATAATATTATTTTTTTAGAAATGTATATTGCAACATAAATATTGAGGTGGTATAATGTCAGTGGGTTACCCAAAATAAAGAAATAAATTAATTGATTTGTGTCATAAGACACTGAAAGAAAGGAAGGAATATCCCTAATGAAACTAAGAAAGAAAGCACTTTTTAGCTTATCATTGACTCTTTCACTTTTACTTACATTATCACATACCATTTACGCAGATGCATGGTCAGATTATAAAACTACAACAGTTAAAGGGTATACGTATAAATATTGTGCATTTACCGGTAACAGATCTTCCTCTTCTGGAAATACCATTGAGGCAAGTACACTTCTTAAATGTACCGATGGAAATGTACCTAAAGGTTATATGGGTGCTCAGGCAAGGTTGTATACAGAAGATGATACATTAGTTACAGCAAGTGATTGGGTGTACAACACATCACCACTCTCAGCATACATTGTTGATTCTAGTACCACAACCACAGAGGGGAATTACTATAGTTATGGACGAGTTAAGCTATACAATGGTGACGGACACAGTACTTATTATACCTATAAATCTCCAATGGATGTATTAAAAGCTTCTAGATCTGCTAGCAATATATCTAATGAAACTGATATAGTTGCAGATACTACTGGAGAACTTGAATATATAAAGGCATTGGGCGTGGATGGAACAAAAGGATATGTGCTTTCAGCTGATCTTAATGCCAAATCTTATTCATCAGAAGATGCTGATTTACAAAATACAGCCATAGTTAAGCGTCGTATACCACTCTATGATAATGATGGACAAGTTATTGGAGAATTTGAACTTCAAACAAGTATAACCAGTAAGTAAGCATTAACATACATATTTCTTTTTATTGTAATATCTTTATATTATAGGGGCTATTCTGGGAGTCAGAATAGCCCCTATAATATATGAGAATTTTTCACATAGCTTCAATGCTGTTTATTACCTGATTCTAAGTATAGAGCTTTCCTATAGCATAAAAAAATAAGAAGAACTTTGCCTTCTTATTTTTTATTTTAATATCTCTATTAGTATGTCATTAAGATTCGCGTTAATCTCTTACACCTCTTATCCTTAATACATGTTTGTACAATCTTAGTTTTCTTCTACAGTTTCTTCATATTTATTAAAGTTTGGACATCCTTCTTCCTTAAATGCTACTGGAAACAAATCTGGATAATCGTCTTCCTTACATCCAGGTGTGACTTCTGGTGCTTTGCAGTAACCTGTCGCTAGTACACAAAGTTCTACAGGGAATTTTATTTTCTTTTCACATTTTATGCAGAAAATTAAATCGCCAATAAGTTTAATTTGGTCAGAAGTACAATTGCAGCTATTAATTAATTCTACTTCATCAAGATCAAATTTGCAGTTAGCAGCGCAGACATCTCCAATTAAAACAGGGAAAACTGCATTGTTGTTTGGCATACACATATCATCAAACTTAAACCGAATGTTCTCGAAACAGCATTCAATTACATCTTCGCCTGTAAAGCAAACCTTACATGGGCATCCCTTGTCATCATACACAATTCCTTTTCCGGAAACTGTTATTTTGACTTTGCAATCAATTGAAATTTTTTGTTTGACATCTACTTTTATGCCTTTATTTCTTTCAATACACTTTTTAAAATCTAAGTCAAGACCTCTTAAATTAATTTGTTCCATGCCACCAGGACCTGTTACTACATTATCATAGTCACAAAGGTCTACCACTTGCCCATTTATTTTTAGCATTTCAATAACAGGTGAGAATTTAATTACTCTACACTTAACTTCTACTGAATCCTCAATAATGCCCACAATTTCTTTGTCAATTTCTATAGGGCATGGACAACAATCAATTATTTGTTGAGTTTTAAAAATTCTTGAATCAAATACTTTTTTCTACAAAAATACATTCGGTTCTTATATCTTTGCGAGTAATGGGCTTTTTACATTTCACTTTTCCTGTACAACAATCACACATTTCATGATCCATTTATATTTCTCCTTTTCACTATAATTGTTAAACCATTTGCTACTTACTTAACTATTAATTCCAAGACTATTCTGCAAAAACATCATTAAGCTTACATGCCATAATAAATTTAATGCAATAAATTTCTATTTTCTTGAATCTCAACCCCTATCTTTTCGTAATATAGTTTTTAACCCATATTTTTATAATAATATAATAGTTGTCTTTAAAAAACGCAGTGTAATAATCAATACTGTATTAATATCTATCCTCTATATAATATATAAAATTTTAGTACAACTTGTGCAAAAAAAAACATGGAAAAATTATTTTTTTAATTACAGAATAATTAAACAACAAATATTACTATTATGAAGATACTTCAAAATAATTACCACCATTGAGATGACTATTTTAAAATGTTGAGTTAAAAAAATAAAGCCACACCGGTTGATGTGGTATTCGAAAGATGTTGTAAAAAGACAAATAACATCCATAATTCTGTGGGCGTTATTTGTCATATAGTAAAAAGGTATCGAGTTTTTGTTTTGTAAGCATAGCGTAACGTGCTACTTTTTTTCTTGTATTTTAGACATTATAAAAAATATTTTTGATTCTTTCAATCAGGGATTTTTTACCGTTAGATTCTGTTTTGATAGGCACTTCATCATCATGAAAGTCGTATAATGTATCTTCACAGGTATTGGTTATTACTTCATCGTTATTAATGGAGGTACTCTTATCAGTTACTATGCTTTCGTTATTAATAGAGGAACTCTCATCAGTAACTATACTTTCGTTATTAATGGAGGAACTCTCATCAGTTACTATATTCTCGTTTTTAGTAGATGCACGTTCATCGGTTTTACTAACAATTCTTTCATTAACTTTTTCTTGCAAATGATAATTATTTATGCCTAATAGATGTGTTCCTTCATCTGTGAAGTTACTTATTGTAATAATAGGTTTTATCCTTTTTAAGCCATTATTTGTAGCGTTAATAAACTTAGTTTGATATATATTAATTAAATCACACTCTTTTTTCTCATCCCAGCTTTCTCCCCAATTATCAGAAGTAAAATAATGCAAAGTATGTTCATCGTGAGAAGAAATCCAAAGTTTATTATTAGATTCAAATAATTGATAGTCCGTGGTGAGTTTATTTCCCAAATGTGTTAAATTAGCGAATGATAGTGAATCATTAGTAGGGCTATAATGCTTAATATGATTGATATAGCTAACTTGGGTGTTATCATGATATAGAAAGTGATGATTACCTCTAGAGTCAATTAAAAAATTTTTAACAACTGTATGTTGTTTATTCAGTTTTAAATCTGTTGATGTAGACCAAATAGAGTTTTGTGTATTAAATGTTTTGAAATAGACTTTATTGTAATTTTGAAATCTAGCTCTGAATAATAATAGAATGTCTCCATTTACATCATGATCAACAAAATAAGGTTTAGACGCTTTTGACAAGGGAACTTGTGCTACCTTAGTGTATGTCCATTGATTATTTAATGTATAAATATGAAAGATTTTGTGATATTTGTGGCATTTATTATTTTTATACGTATAAATATATGGATTAAATTTTTTATTAGCTAGAATGTGAATGAAATCTATCTCAAATTTTCCATTAGTTTTATAAAAAGTATTTTTTTTGGTCCAAACGTTATTTGAATATTTTAGATAGCAAAATTCCCCATTATAGCAAGAATACACCAAATGAATATTATCTTGGGCATCTACTGTTATGTCATAGTTTTTTTACGTTATCCATTAATTTTACTCTTTTATTTTCAGTAGCATCATCATGATTAATAGTATAAAAAAAGTATATTGTCTAAGGTGTAAAACCTCCAATTTTCCCCATTTATATTATTAATAAGAATCTGAGAATAAGGATTATTTAATTTCATAGTTCCTCCTCCGGGCACAAAAAAAATCGTATTAAGAACCGGAATTATAAAGTTATTATATATATATTCATAAGAGAATACGATATGTTCCAAAACTTTATATAGAAACATACATTTTATTATTTGTATTTATAATTAGCACCTTAATTTTTGCATATATATGTACTTTGAGAGTGCACTCTAGGCACTCTCAAAAAATGATTAATCTGCTACAACACCTTGAGCAACTGCATTTATAAAGCTATCGTCAATTTTAGCTGTTTGAACAGGTGTAGTATCTACACTAGCTACAAACACTTTAACCAAGTATGAACAGCAACCAGTTTTGCAAGCATTTACACAATCACAGAAAGTAAAGGAAATCGGATCGGTTGTTCTTGCCAATAGTGTTGAGCCACCTGCTGTTATATTAAAATCTCTAACAAAAGTATAGGTTTCAAGCTCTTGCTCGATTCCATCTTCACAGACTCTTGACAGGATAAATTCTAACTCTAAATCTAAAATAGTAGGACTACCTGGGGCTTGAGTTTCAACTTCAAATTCAATCGTTGTTGAAAAATCAACTTTAACAATTGGACTTATTAACCCATCTAAGTCAATACTAACTGAAGTTAAGTCAAGTGTTTCTCCTTGTCGACTAATAACGTCAAATTCTCTTCCTTTACTGCCACAAGCTAATCGAACTTCTTTTTTTGAGTTTTTTTTGGACATGTTGGTTGACAGCTACTTTGACAGCTACTTTGACAACTATTTTGTTTACATTTTATATAGGATGTTGACATCTTTTCACCTCCTTTTAATGATGAAAAATACATTACTTAATTGTAAATAACGCTGTGAGCCTATCATGTATGATTAAAACGTTTATATGGATAGCACTAGAGAATGCACATATTTTCTATTATCCAAAGTACTAAAAAACAATGTTGTTAGGTTAATGATGCTAGGCTCAACATTCTAGTATTGAAGTTATTTTTTAATGTAGCGTACTGTATTAATATTTTATGTAAAAAATGGACAAAGTGTGCTAGACGAGCTAAGAATAATCCTATAGATTTAGATTCTTATATCCCAAGAAATATCTTTTATTGCGTACCTAGAAGGCATTATTTTATTGACATTAATGCCTTTTATATAGACGGGATAATTTATTTTATCATAAAACAGACTCCAAATAGACTCATTCATAAGCCTGTTATGATTTCCAAATTGATTAAATAGCCTGTTTGCAAAATGTATGTTTTCCTCACCCCATTCCAAAATGTTCTCATTAAAACCACCAACAGCTTCAAAGTGTTTTCTAGTGACTATAAACATATCCCCCATATGGGCATGTTCTCTTTTATAGCCATTAAAATAGGCGTTGTTTATCATAGCACTAGGAGAAAGACTGTGAAAATACTGGGTTGAATATTCGTCCAAATAGATAAGGTCACCATATGGAATAATAAAAGAATATTGATTGAGCATATCAAGTCCTTTTTTTAATACTTTTTTAAATTGAAAACAATATTAGAATCAACGATAATAAAGGTATCTCCCGTTGCCTCTTTAGCAGCATTATTGATGACGAATGATTTATTATACGTATTTTTTTTATAGGACCCAATACAAATCTGAGCACCTGGCATTATAGCTTCATATCGCTTCTTAACCGCTAGCCAGTTCTTATTATCATGATCACCCTTTTTGTAATTAACTAATATAGAAATATTATGATTCTCCAATGTATTCATTAGGACAACCCACCCTTTATGATGCTTTATTATTATATATATTTTATTCGCAGTAAAAAGTGTATATTCTCATTAATAAATCATATATAAGTAAGAAAGAATCAAATCAAGTTAAAGGAGTGCTAGAAATGAATGCTTTTCATGCGAATTGGACTAAACCATTTTTTTTATCAGACACCCAAATGAAACCTACTTCATAGAGGATTTTGAATTACTTGTAGCCCTATTATCCGCGTTAAAGTGGAAACAAAAAAAATGGTTCGATTAAGATGTACACGGATCAATTAGGTCGTGATTACTATGAAAGGCTCGGATTATGCGATATCTATGATTTGGGAATAGACACTTCATTAGAAAAAGTAATACCAAAGACATTGAAGCCACATCTTTTTTGGGCAGCAGGTAAGATTTATGCTTTAGCATTGGAACGCTCACCTATTACCATGTTGGATATGGATTTTATTGTGTGGGATTCCATACAGGAGGAAACAAGTGGACATGATTTATGTGTCACACATAGAGAAGTATTGAATGGTCTTGTTTATCCCTCATACAAAAAATTCTCTAGTTTATATGACTATCATTATGATGAAGACTGGGATTGGGAAATAAATCCATGTAATACAGCATTGGTAAACTTTAATAATCAGCAGCTAAAAGATTATTATACCAATGAATGTATAACCTTTATGAATGCGGCATTTAATATACCAAAAGATCAAAAAAAACAAGTGGTTTTGATGGTATTTGCAGAGCAAAGACTCTTAGCTATGAGTGCAAAGAAAATGGGTATCGAGATTACTTCTTATATATCAAACAATATGGATTTTGACCAGTATAAAAAGTATACACATATATGGGGGTATAAGAAAACACTATTTGAATCCGACCAGTTAAGAAAAGAATTTTGCGAAAGTTGTATTGACATGATATTGGCTGAATTTCCTGAGGTATATGATAAATTATGTCACATTGAATCCATGCAAACATATCTTGCAAAAAAAATAAACATATTACTAGTCTAACATGTAACAAATTGAACCTTTGACCAATATAATATAATAGTTAGAATATGGGACAAGAAAATGAATAATTATGTTACGATATAAACTCCAATATAAATCTTGAGGTGAATGGTTCATGCATAAAAAATGTAAAAATTGTAAGAAATGCAATCCCTTTGCATGGGGATATAATAATTATGGGCAGTTAGGCTATCCAAGATTCCAAAATACATTTGTGAATGTATGCAGTATAAATGATGTGATACAGGTTGATGGTGGGGAGCAACACAGTTTAGCCTTGCGATCCGATGGAAGAGTTTTTGCGTGGGGAGAAAATAATTTTGGACAATTAGGTATTAATTCCAATCTCGATAAAAATGTTCCCATTGAAGTTGTAAGGATCAATAACATTAGCTTTATCAGTGCTGGCGCGTTTCACAGTTTAGCAGCACAATCTGATGGCACCGTATTTGCATGGGGAAGAAATAATGATGGTCAGCTTGGAAATGGCACAACAGTAAATAGTGATATACCTGTGGAGATTATGGGATTAACCGATATTATTGCTGTAGCAGGCGGAGATAACCATAGCTTAGCATTGAATGCTAATGGCGATGTATTTGCATGGGGAAGGAACTCTTCTGGGCAATTAGGTTTAGGTTTTACTAGTGGGGATATAACGACACCTCAACAAAGCCTTATGGTGGATGCCATTGCAATAGCAGCTGGTGATGATTTTAGTCTAGCTCTAAGATCGGATGGTACTGTATTTGCATGGGGGCTTGGTTTTGATGGCCGTTTGGGTACGGGCACTATGTCATTCTCTAATCCAATACCTACTGAAGTAGCTACAATCAGTAATATTATAGCCATAGCGGCTGGTAGAGCACATGGCTTGGCATTGCAATCAGATGGCACCCTATGGTCTTGGGGAAGAAACTTTTTTGGTCAGTTGGGCAATGGTGAAAGAGGCACTCAGGAATTCACACCTGTACAGGTTATCAATATAAGCAATATTAATCTGATGCAACTTGGATCCATAGCGGCTGGTGGTGAGCACAGTATGGCCTTATTGAATGACGGTACTGTCAGGACATGGGGAGATAATGATGTAGGACAATTGGGAGATGGTACGGAAGTTAATAGTGATATTCCCGTAGAAGTCATTGGCTTAGAAGATACTAAATTTGTTGGTGCCGGTAGAGATCATAACTTAGCCATAAACATTGATGGTACTGTGTGGGCTTGGGGCGATAATGATAATGGACAGCTGGGAATAGGTCGGTTTGGATTGTTCAGTACCATACCTGTCAAAGTAAGAGGAATAGAAGGCGTTACCGATATAGCTTGTGGAGAATTTCATAATTTGGCACTTAAATCAGATAAAAAGATTAGAGCATGGGGGTCCAATCGATTTGGCGAATTAGGTGACGGAACTGTTGGAGGTGGTAGGTATATCCCTGTACTCGTTGATCGTCTTAATTCTGTAAAGGCCATAGCTGCTGGAGAAAGTCATAGTATGGCACTTAGAGAAGATGGAAAAGTGTTCACATGGGGAAATAACATGTTTGGTCAGTTAGGAGATGGAACACTTATTAGTAGAACCATACCAGGTGAGGTCATTGGCTTACCGAAAATTGCTGCAATTGCCGCTTGTGGTGGTTTTAGTTTAGCTCTTGATTTTAACCAAAACGTATGGGCTTGGGGCGATAATGAGTTTGGTCAAATCGGTAACGGTACCACTGTTGATCAAACGCTTCCTGAACGGGTAGAAAATTTAGAGGGCATTGTAGCAATAGCCTGTGGCGATAATCACAGTCTTGCAATTGGTAAGCATGGCATTGTCTTTGCATGGGGTGACAATGAATTTGGTCAATTAGGCATTGGATCTTTTGATGATAATAGCAATGTACCTGTTCAAGTACAAAAAACTTGTTAACGTCATAGAAATTTCAGGTGGCGGCTTGCACAGTTTAGCTCGTACCTGTGATGGGGATGTTTTCGCCTGGGGATTAAATGATAATGGTCAACTTGGAAACGGAACCTTTATAGATAGTAATGTGCCAATACGCGCTTTTCTCTGTGACGAAAATGTTATCGCAATAGCAGCAGGTGGAAAACACAGCTTAGCATTGTTGAAAAACCATACTGTATTTGCATGGGGAGATAACGCAGATGGTCAGCTTGGAGACGGAAACGTACAAGATAGCAGTGTTCCAACAAAAGTTGATTGCATTTGTGATGTCACACAGATATGTGCTGGAGAACGTCATAGCTTAGCAATAAGTTGCAGTCCAAGTTTTTGCAAAAGTGGCTGTTCATGTACGACAGAAGAAAATAGTTGCGAATGCAAAGAACATTATAAAAAAAATCAATAAAGTTTATGAATAGCCTACTGGTATAGTTGCACCTTAGTCATTCCAGTAGGCATTTAATTTTTGTAAATACTCTTTTGCTTCGATAATATCCTTATCACTTGTAACAACTTCAATTATAATATCACCATCATATGCATTTAAGACTTCATTAAATATATAGCTAAAATCAAGTTCACCTTCCCCAAAAGGTATATGTTCATGAATAATATCAAAGTGCTTATCAGCAATATGGAGTATTTTAGGTGTTTTTATAGTTACTAACTCACAAAGGTGTTCATAACTCTGAATATGTGCTATGTCAAGTACTAACTCTAAATCTTTATGCTTGTTAAAAATTATCTCAAATTCTTCTTTTGACGTGAAGATAGGGGTTTTTAAGCTATTATTCTCAAGAAATACTTTGATAGCATCTTCTTTCAAATAATTGAGTGTAAAGTCAATGGCTTCATTTAACTCATTTATTGTCATTTCATTTATTTTTTCACTACGGCAAATAGGATGTATAATCAACCTATTATGCTTAAGCTCCTTCATAATCCTTTTAATGTGGGGTATATGCTCTTTAAACTCAGATATATCCAATACGGCATGGATTATGGTTGGAAAGGTAAAATGTTTAATTAGATCAACTTTTGATTCCTTATCCTTATGAAGACCTATTCCATCCTTATCGTACCATAATTGCATGAAGTCAAATCCATGCTCCTTTGCAAATCTCACTTCATCTTCGTATTTATTGAAATATCTTGCACAACAACCTATTCTCATGATATCAATCCCTCCAATCTCTTTTCTCCACTATAGTTACTCCGATATGATGGTGCTATGTCATCTAACGAGTGTGTTTTTTTTCATAATGCTTTTTGGGAATATCATACATATAAATAATTTCTTTACATGCTTTAACAATTCGAAATATATTGTTGTAATAAATATAAATGTTCTTGAATATGCTGTCAAGCTTAAGTATTCATTGATTACTGATCTTGAATTAAATCTTAAGTGCAATAAATTATTGCGTCATGTAGATGTATTCGTGTTGTTGTCATTTCAATTATAGATTGGTAAAATTAAAGTTGATGAGCATTTATAAAGATGAGGTGGAAAGATATGATAAGATGGAAGTGCGTCGGGAATATGTGATATAATGAAAATGCTTTATGCAATATAAGAGAAGTGTAAGAGGAGAGGAAAATGAAAAACTTACGATTAACAAGAGTAGTTGTAGTAGTCATTATAATCACATTTCTGATGACATTCATGAGGACTCCTGGCAGTGTCACAGCAACACAAAATAATACGGAAGAAAATCGAGATCAGATTAATTTGCCTGATCGATACGATCTTAGGGAGCTAGACCGATTAACTTCTGTGAAGGCACAAGGCGGCATCGGTAGTTGCTGGGCGCTTACATCTATAGCAGCACTTGAATCCACACTAAAAACCACAGAAAATATAGAATATGATTTCTCAGAGAGTAATATGATAAACCAGACCAGTGACATCTATGCTACTGGGTTTGATCGACAACCATCATATGGTGGGGATGACCTCATAGCTACGGCTTATTATGCCAGTTGGCGTGGACCTGTACTTGAGAGTGATGATCCCTATCCGCTATCAGGTAAGAAAGAAGACCTTGAGCTTACGACAGGCTGCAAAGTGGTGAAACACGTACAAGAAGTCATCTTCTTACCAGATAGAAAGAATCCATTAGATAACAACTTAATTAAAGAACATGTGATGAAGTATGGTGCCATATCTGTAGCCATGTGGAAAGGTACAAAATCTACTTATGGTAGGTATTATAACGAGGAAGAATTCGCATGGTATTATCCAGATAAAAAGGTTAATAACGAAGGAAATGGTCATGCTGTTAATATTGTAGGATGGGATGATAACTATCCTAAGGAGAATTTTAACATTACACCGCCAAGAGATGGGGCTTTTATCGTACGCAATACCAAAGGCAGTAAGTGGGGGCATCCTGAAGGACAGAAAAAATATGGATGGTTATTTTTACATATCCTATTATGACGGTATGCTTTTTGATAAGAGGGATTCCTTAGTAGGTAATGGGGTTATTACAAGAGTGGATGACATAGATAATTATGACCATATCTATCAGCATGATCCTCTTGGCTTCAGTAAGGAATTGCAGGTCTATGGGCAAGAAGCATGGTTTGCCAATATATTCACTATAGATGGCATGGGAGAAGAAGATCTACAGGCTGTTAGCTTCTATACCATGCAATCTAATTTAGATTATGAAATATGGATAAGAAATGATTATAAGAATGAAAATGACCTTAATAAAATGGCAAAGGTTAAGACTGGGCAAATCGATTTGCCAGGATATCATACGATAGATCTAAATAGACGCTATCCAGTAAAAGGCAAACAGATAGCTATAGCCGTAAAATTAATATCTAAGACAGAAAAACCAACCATTGCCATTGAATCGCCTACAGGGTTATCAACAAGCAAGGCAAAATCAGGGAAAGGTGAGAGTTATATTAAACGTGGTAGTACTTGGTATGATTTAACTATAAAAGATATAGGTGCTAATGTATGTTTAAAAGCTTTTACAAAAGAGCGACAAAATAAGGCGCTTATACCTGTAGATCAAATGAAGAAAGACGTTGATTTTACAGTAAAATGGATTAAAAAAAATCACCAGCCCATAGCTCGGACAGAAGGCTATACTGAGAAACAAGAGCAGACCATAGAGAAGGTATATAAAGCAATACAGAATCCATTAAGCAAAAGTGATTTCTTTCTTACTATTAATCAGCTATTTACCATGATGAGGGATGGTCATACCCATCTTAGATACAGCTTCGAAGATGAACGCTTAATTGATATGCCTTTTACATGGCTTGAAGAAGGAATCGTCATTAATGCCACCAACACTTACTTTCAGTTGGGTGATAAAGTTAAGAAAATAGGCAGTAAGACATCCGTAGAACTAAATAAAATGTTGTACGAACAACTAAGCTCAGAGAATGATTACTGGATACGTTATCAAGCCACAAAACATTTAATCCGAGAAACTTATCTAAGATACTTTGATCTTGTAGGTGATGATGACACGGTATCTGTAGAATTAGAAAGAGATGGTATCGTATCTGTCGTAAGAGTACCCTTAGGTCGTAATTTGAATGGTAGTAGTTACGAAGGTAATAAGTGGTATTCGTGGCATATAGAAAAGGCAAATAATCTTGGGTATTTTAGATTTGATAAATTTGTATCTGGGGATAGATTTGAACAAATTAAGATTGAAATGGATGCGTTTTTTGCCAAGGTAGCAGAAGATAATATTGATCATGTTGTTTTTGATCTCAGGGAAAATAAAGGGGGAACTGCCCAGATCCTCAATTATATGTTATCCTTCTTTCCGTTAGAAATTGTCTATGGTGCGGGCTATCAAGTGTATGATGTTCGCTCCCCTATAAAGAAAGAACCACTGTTGTTTACGGGGGGATGTTTATGTGATGATATCCAATAAAACCTATAGCTGTTCGGTTTATGCTACCACAATTCTTAAGGATAATGGTATTGTCAAGGTTATTGGGGAGCCAAGTGGTGAAAACCCAGCTTTTAACCGCCATGGGTCAGGGTCAGATGGTAAGTTACCTGAGAGTGGTTGGCCATTTATGATGACAAGTCATAAGGGGAGTCGTCCCATGGATCATGATACATCAGAAATAGCTATCTTTCCTGATATTCCTGTCTACACAACCAGGCAAGATCTTATAGCTAACCGAGATATACAGATGGAAATTATGCGTCAAATTAGTCATGGACAATATGATTATGCCGAGGAGCATATAACTGTTGGTATAGAGGATAAAATACTTAACCTTGATAGTCTACCAAGTAAGATCCATGAACAGATAGTGAAAAAGGTATGGTTAGAAGATACCATTAACCGAAAACATATAGATTGTAAGATTGAGTACTCCAAAGATGGTGCCACTATAACCTTGCCCACTCATTTGGATAAGAGTAGTTATTACTTAGTCTTTGATAGGATTGGCAAAGATTATGCTGTATTGATAAGTAGGCAGAAAAAAACAGATGATAGATCATGGTATTAAAGGTATGAGTTATTCTGAGAAGTTTAATTATCTAATAACTAGTTTTGGAGTAGGGATTGTTAAAAGTGTGGAGAAAAGCAAGACTTACTTTGAGAATGAGCAGGATAAAAGATACGCTATAAGAGAAGCAAGTTTTCCCTCAGCTAATAAAGAAACGTTAATCATGAGTCCGTATCAGGTACTAGCAAGTGGAAACTATACGGTTATGTTTATGGAGGGTTCTATCACGTATACAGATGGTAGTAAAAATATTGACGACATTGAACTTGCTTTTGTAGTGGATTGATAACGGATGCTTCTTGTACGGTTTTAAAGTCCTAAGAAAAATTGTTTAATACTTAGGATCAGTTCTTTTTATGGTGATATCGTTAGTATCATTTGGGTAGAAAAAAGAGTTGGGGAATAAAACCAACTCTTTTTATCGTATAAGAAAGATTTACTTCTTTTTTCCATGAAATCTTTTAAGTGACAAAGTGACTTTTGTGACTTTATAATACTCTATTACATTCTTTTTTTTACTTTTCTTCAATTTGTTTTTTTAAAGTATGCGGAATAACCAATTAACACACCCACGCCTATAAACCCAATAGCCATAGCCCAAGGTGCTTGCGCTGGATTATTACCTGTTTGTAATGTTAGTTCAGGTAAAGCAATAAGGAAAGTACCTTTTAGTAAGAAAAATACGCCTGATAAAGATACGGCTACTTGAAGGGGTTTCCTCCACTTAAAATGGTGGACAAGAATAGTCATCCCTATAAAAAAGTGTACCATGCCTGATAAATTAATTAAAATAGGATCAGAACCAGCGTGGGCTACCATCTTTGAAAAAAAGTCACTTGAAATTAAAAAGCCAAGACCTGTTACAAGGTAATACATGGATACGATTCTAGCTATTCGAGTTGTTATATTCATCTTCATAATTAACCTCCTAGATATTTTAGTTGATATACGATTATAATTAAATTATACGATAAATGTACACTAATGTCAATATCGTATAATTTAACATAAAAGCCACCCAACTTTCATAGCTGGATGGCTTTTATATGTTAGACTTACTTTTTTAATTTCAGATACAAGAATATCTTTATCTGTAAATCGTAGTACCTCAATATTAATGAGGGTATCCTTTCCGTCTCTATTCTGTGTATCTGTTATTGTTATTTCGCTTGAATCACTAGAAATGTCATATTCACTACTAACACCGCTTAACTGCACAATATCTGTTCCATCTTTTCCATTGATGGTGTTATTTCCACTATTACCAATGAGGATGTTATCCATAGCATTTGCATCAATATTGCTATCATTACTTCCTGTAAGTCGAGCATTCATGATATGTTGTGATTTGAAAGTGTAAGGTGCTTTAGGATCATGAGTCATAGAGAACGTACCGCTAAAATGAGGAGATATCCTATCCATGTAGGTAAAATTCTTAGGTAAAAATAATTCTAAGGTTTTATAACCAACGGGATCTTTTTTCTTTGATTTCTGCTCGTGTTTTAGCACAATATATGCCCCACATACCACCTTTGCTTTCCGTGTATGCTTCCCAGAGTCCATAGTAGGAATCAAATACTCCAACAAGATATTCCTGTTCAAGACTACCTTCCTTCGATAGTTCTACAAGCCAATCTTTACTATTATATCCCCATAATCCTCCAGTTCCCCAGTCTTTTTTATCCTTTGGAAGGGCATTCATAGTGGCATCATAGATTATTTTTTGTAATTTAGGAAGAGCCCCCTTTTGTGAAGAAGTACCAATACCATAATCGTGAACAAGATGAAGAATCTCTTCATAACTTGCATCTCGATGGGTATAATCATTTTCCATATACCATTTACCGCCTGTTACTGGTGCTTCCATTTGATAAACAGGTTGACCAGAAAATATGGCTTCGTCAAGTTCTTTGTCACCATCTGCTCCATTGGGCATTATCAACATTGCTTTGTTATTCGCCATAGTGTTAGCTACAAGGTTCATATCATATTCTTTATGACTGGTTAGATAGAAGCTTAGTATATTATATGCTTTTAGTAACTGCTCATCGGTTACTTGGTCTTGAGCAATCAAAACAATAGGTTTTCCATTTGGAGCCATATATTCAATATATTTATCATAATGTCCTTTATATTTTTTGTTCACAAGGGTTACATCTCTTTTTATATCCGATGGTGTTACGTATAAGCCATAATTTTTATTGCCTGCTATTTTTAGGGTAGAGGTTTCACCCTTAAAACTATCTAATGTATCACTGTTTGGAACGGTCATGGTCGTTGCTACAGTTTCTTCAAATAAGGAATATCCTTTTGGAAATTGAGATTTTAATTGATTACTTGTATCCAGTTTCCACTCATTTTCACCAAGTCCATAATTTTTTTGTAAGTCCCAAGCTGATGTAATTAGCCAATAAGCATATTCTTGAATGGTTATTCTATTTTTAAGTTCAGAGTCCTCATAAGTATAACTGGATATATCATAGAATTTACTCTTGATGGCTTCTGTCATATCTTTACCTATAACGGAAGTTTCACCAAATCCCCACTTTTCAGGCATAGCGTAACTAAAGCCTATGTCGGTTACAGCATGAAGGATATGTTCGACAACCTCCATGGTTGGTGTTTGACTACTTGTCATAATAATGTCGCATATGCTGTTTTCTTTCATCATTTTAGATACCACAGCACCGTTCATATCTTCCTCACTCTCAACAATGGGAAGGAGAGCACTATATTTATGCAGGTTCTGCAATATCAATTCTTGTGTTTTTTTATCAGTGTCATCATGTATGACAAACATTTCTTTCATAGTCTGGGCAACTTTTAACATGAATTCGTCTGCAACACTTTCTTTGGCAACAAACTTAATACCATATACATCCATAACTTTAGTAAATGGTGCATACACATCTGATGAATATATACCACTATCCTCATAAATATTTTTCTTTGGCTCTCGTTGAGGCTCTTTTAATATTGCTGCACCTAAGTGTGTATTTGCCAGATTGGGCATATTTTGAATAGATGTATTCTTATATTTACCAGAACATCCTGTTATCGAAAGCAATACCATTAGTACCACTGCTATTATTTTTTTTCATCATCTTACTCCTTATCTTTTTGTCGTAAGATAATCATAATATCACCATGTATCCAACGTGTATCCATTCAGAAGATTTAATAAATTCTTTTTTAGCATCTATTATTTTGTAGGGGTTACTATGATATAATATAATGTATTAATTGTTTTTTGGAGATGGATACATACCCGTCTTTTTTGCTTGAAAAATAAAGGGAAAAGAGCATTTATAATCATTATAATTGATTAGACTAGAAAATGAAGCAAAAGATTAAACAGAATAAAATAGCAAAGTTACTTTCGTACAATATCCATTATTAGGGGAGGCGTATCAATGATTAAGTTACTTAAACAAGAAATATTAAAGCATGGTGATAAAGTTAGGATTCTTTCAATAGAGCGTCTTAATGATCTAAAAAAAAGAGATTGATAGTTTCAAAGACAATGAAGATCTAAATGGCTTCCAACAATATATTGTAAATAACATATATAAATTTGAGGTACCTGATGTTGGCTTTGACATAAAATCCATTATAATGATGGCAGTTCCAAGACCAACATATGCAAAAGTAGAATTTGCGTGGCAGGGCAAAATATACCATACGTTGAGTCTTGCATCATCGGAAATGGATAGTGACGATGCCCCTACGGTTACTAAGGAATACCTAGATAATTATCTTTCACCAAAAGGGTATCATATCAAATACGCATCCAACATGCCTCTAAAACGACTGGCTACTAGAAGCGGTTTAGCTGTTTATGGCAGAAATAATATCTGTTATGTAGAGGGGATGGGGAGCTCTTTAACCTTAGTCGCTTATTTTACAGATATGCCATGCACTGAAGATGACTGGGCAGAGATACGTCAGGCTGAAACATGTAATAACTGCTATATCTGCATAAATAATTGTCCTACAAAGGCTATTCGAAAGGATTCATTCTTAATCGATAACGAAAGATGTCTATCCTACTTTAATGAAAGTCCAGAAGAATTTCCAGAATGGATACCATTATCAGCACATCATTGTGTATATGACTGTTTGAAATGCCAGCTCAAGTGTCCAATGAATAAAAAATATATCAATCATGTTATTGGTCCTATAGAATTTAGCGAAGAAGAAACCAATAGACTCATAGCAGGAGCAAAGTACCATGAATTTAACCCTGTTCTTCAAAGAAAGGTGAAAATACTTGGCATGGATAAATGGCTTGAGGCGATTCCAAGAAATCTATTGGTTTTGTTTGAACAAGATAACCATTATACTTCAAAAAAAATAAGATGCCTCTTTAATAAATAATTTGGGCTTGCCAATACACAACTCCCCATGTTCATAACCTTGAAAAATTTTAACTTTAACATGTGGTAATACGGCTCGAATAGCTTTCGCATACTTATCGCCAAACCAGGACTCCTTGGAACCATACCAATAGGCGATGTCTGTTTTAAGAGCTGATAGAGAGGTAGGCAAGGCATACCCATAGACAGATTCATGTACATTTCTGCAGGTTTCATCGCTCATATTAGCCCCAACTTTCATCGTTTCATCAACGAGTTCTGTAGGCATATAAGAATGATTTAAGGCATTATATATATGTTTGCTTCCTTTTTTCATACGGTGGATCTGATTAAGTCTTATTCTAATGCAGAAGTTCAATATGAACGTATTCATCGGTACAACAGGACCACAATCAATAATGGCTTTATGGACTTTTAGCCTATTTTGTGCAAGTATATTGATTCCAATTGTAGCTCCTAGGGAGGCACCACAAATCGCAAATATATGTACACCATATGTGTGGATAGCATAATCTATAATATCCCCAGCAGCTTTTTCAATGGTTGTAAATGTGGTGTGACTATTTTCTGGATCATGACCATCTAAAACAGGGACTATAACAAAATAATCTTTGCTAAAAAAAACATCTATTTGATGTAACCACATTTTCCAAGAGATTCCATAGCCATGAATGAGAATGATGGCTTTATTACGTTTACTTCCAAATTCTAAAAAACGCATGTGAATCACTCCTTCATTATTTTAAATAGTCTTCCTTATACACAGTCTTCTTATAAAAATCAAGCATTTTTTATGGTCTCTTCATGCATGTTATCCACTGACTGATTAGAAGCCAAGCCTTCTTTCCAGATACCCTCACTGCACCAGTCAATCATTTTCAATAAATACTTTTTGTCGATACCTTTTTTAAATTTTTTCATCATCAATGTCTTCATATATCTTTTGAACATAATGCCTTTTGGTATTGTCATTAATGTCAGCAATTGCACAGGCTATGTCTGGATTAGTCTCTGTATTTGCTTGAATAACAAATTGATTGAGATAGGGGTATGACTTATAAAGGTTAATTTTAAGTTCAATTCCCTTATATTGTAGTTCGAAAAAATCCCGTTCCGTAAAATTAAACTGCTCATTAACTTGTTGACCAAGTTGTTCCAAAGAAAAGTGATACAAATAAATGTATAACGATACCTTATTCTTAAAATATTGAAATAAAGAACCCTTTGAAATCTGCGCTCTTGCAGCAATATCATCTGTTAAAGCATGTTTAAAATCATTTATTGAAAAAACGTAAAGTGATGCATTAATAATTCTTTTTTGCTTATCTGTATCCAATTTCTTAAATAGATGATCCATAATACAACTCCTTACTGACTGTGTTAGCTATAATTATTACACGATGACTGAAAAAAAACAAGCCCTAGTAAGATAAAAAATAATAATTAATAATACTATAATGTTAAATTATGTTATAATTTTCTAAAGAATATTATATAACTATTAAATGCCTTGTACATTCTATATAGTTAGTCTATAATACAAAAAGATTTTAGGATAAAGGTTAATAAAAGTATCAAATTGCGGGAGGATTATATGAAAAAAAATAAATATCATATGTGTAGTATTCATAATAACTGTAACTATATTATCAGGTTGTAATTCGAAGCAAGCGGTTTCATCAAATGATAAAGCTAATAATAAGCAATCAGTAGATGAAACAGAGGCAACAAAGCAAACAGACCTAAATCAATCACAAGAACAGATTAGCCCAGAAGGATGGTTAGTAGGAACCGTTCAAGATAGAACAGTATATATGAAACTTCAAGCAGTTGAGGATAAGATTGAAGGTATATACTATTTTGATGATGATAAAATAAAGACTAAATTAAAAGGGGAAATTATAAATCAAGTATTTTCGGTAGATAGTGATACCCCCATAGATGAAAGTATCTCTATGAAACTGGAAGGAATAATCCTATCAGATAATCTTATTGAAGGTATTTGGAACCAAGGTAAAGAATCCTATCCTGTATGTTTTGTTAAACAAGGGACTTCTACAGATGTAGCTACAAAACCAAGTCCAGAGCTTGAAAAAAAATGGAGGGGTAGTTGGTCTGGGGAGAAATCAACTCTTCATGCAGGTTCAGATATTACCATTACACCAATCTTTGATAACCTTATACGTTTTGAAATAAGCGCATTTAGCGGCACCCATTCTGGTGGGTTTACATCTATAGCCACTGTGAAAGATGGTAAGGCTATATACAGAGGGGAAGATAATATAACGTTTAATTTTTCTTATAGTGACGGTAAAATCAACCTAGAAACAAAAGACTATACATATTATTGTGGTGCTGGCGTAACTTACGATGCTCGTTATGTAAAAGGAGCTGTAAAAAAAAGATAAACCATCAGCTAAAGCATTAGGTATTTGCTATACAGAGGAGCAAGAAACCGCATTTAAAGAATTGGTAGGACCGTATTATGATCAGTTTATTGAATATGCACAACACTATACAGAGGTAGACGATCAAGATAATCTAGGTATGGATGTGCGTATTTTCGGCATACGTGGATATAGCAATGCTGCTATTGTAATGGTCGATCAGGATAAAAATGAATTTATGGCAGCCCTTGATGGTGAAAAGGGTATTTATTATTTTTCTAATGTAGATGAAAATCAGTTAGGAAGAGTACCACCAAAAACCATTAAGGAATGGGCTGGAGATCGTCAGATTATCAATAAGGAAAGCCTAAAAATTGAAAAAAAAATATCAAAAGATATTGCTTTTGATTTCTATTTTGAGATAGATTGGTTTGACAATTCTATCAAAAACCTTACAATTAATAAAATTGAAAAAGGTATAGAAAAGAGAATATTTACTTTAGATGCCATAGCTGCTGATGAAGAGATGATTATTTCAAAAGATAAGAGTCTTGCAGAGAGCATAACTGTGGAAGATAAAGATGGAGATGGGATAGAAGAAATAGAACTTTTGCTGAGTGATTTTCTTGGATATCCATACTATATCGTTATTATGAACGTTCATGAGACATATCAGATAGCCTTTAAAGGATTAGATTTTGATAAACTTGAATATGTAGATGTGAATAAGGATGGTGTGATAGAAATTGTTAACGAACATGGTGGAGGCGGTGGATATGTATCGTCATGGACAGGATTAGATCTTGTTAATGAACGAAGAGATAATACATATCACTTCTCATATGACTTAACAGCAAAGTATTACCATCATAAAAAGAACGAGGCATTAGCAACATTCAAAAAATCCAGTACGCCAGAGAACTTTATTAATCTACTTAATCTATGTGCCGACTTAGGGTTAGTTGAAGCGTGTGATAGCCTAATCCATGAAAACGATGACCTAGTTAAGGATAAAAGTTTTGATTACAGTAAATACTACGATGCTCCTGCCGATACTTTTTTTTGACTATATACCTGTAAGGCTTATGCCTATCAAACCACATGGAAAGAGTTAAAAAAAATTAGACACAACATCCGTGTTAGATGATAAAACAATTCCCAAAGAAATTGTTCAGTTTATGAGCAAGAAAGATATGGAGCATGATATTGCATATTATGAAGAAGTCGATATGGATGGAGATGGACAAGTAGAATTGCTAGTAGCCACTGGACAGCTAGAAGAGGACCCATACAGTTCATATGCGCATAGCCTTTATGTTTTAAGATTTAAAGACGGTAAAATTGAGCAGATAAGTGATAATCTTGGAAGTAGTGGATATGGCGTATATGACATTAAGGTGGTTCAATTACAGGGTTTTTCTAATAATAAATACTTATACTGTGGGTTATCTAATGGTGTTAGCTTAGAAGGTTTTGTTCTATATGGGTTGAAGGAAGGGGAAATCTGTCAAGTAGCTTATAGTGCATCTCCTACTGGATCAGGCACGGATAAATTGGTAGATTCCAACGAGGATGGTCAGTATGATGGTTATGTAAAAAATCGGTCAAGCTATGATGTTCTATACTATCATATTACATACTTTTATACATTAAAAGGTGAGAGCTTTGTGTCTAGTAAAATGTCCATTAATTTACCACCATATCCAGATACAATAGAAGAAGTTCTTGTGCAATATTTATCGTTACGTTTACTAGATATAGGTCAGTCATCTGAGCTCAGTGAGCGTTTGAATGATTTATGTACTTACCAACAAGCAAAGGATGTAGATATACCTTTTCATGTTCTTCGTCCTGCGCTGCGTAATGCCACACTAAACCTAGATCCAGTTATGACATTTGATGCCAATGAAGAGACAGGAGATGCTCATGTAACCTATGTGGGTAAAGAGTCTGCAGCTTTCACATATACGTTTCATTTAACTAAGGAAGATGATAAGTGGCAAATTGATAATATGAAATTAGATATGTCAGGCGAGATATTAAACGATAGTTTTTAGACAATCATAACGCTATCGAGTATAGGATATACCTCTCTGGTCTATGAATTATGTGGGATGTATAGTAGCAGAAGGATTCTCTGGAAGCTTTTTAAAAGAATGTCTACTGCTTGTAATATAAAATGCGTTCAAGCAATGGGTTATTTGACAAAGAAGGTAAACGAGATAGATTTTAGGTGATAATCTATCAAAAATGTAATAAATATAGAATAAAAGTGATTGAAATGACATTTTGGCAATAGACTATAATAAGAGGTAGCTTGTAAGAGAAAAAATAAGTGGGAGGAGCAAAATGTCAAAACCAAGAAAGTACCATCTATTAAAACTACTTTCAATCACGATGGCATGCATATTACTTACTAGTTGCAGTTTCAGGAAAGCAAAAGAAAAAAACAGAAGAAATACCAGAAGAAGTACCACAAAATGTACAGGAGCCTTTGGATATAAGTCCAACTGCAGAGACGGCTAATTTAGAATTAGCATCTCTTGTGGATTCTTTTGTTTATGGTCCCATTTTAGAAGGTGGCATCTTAACAGAAAGCAGTATTGTTCAAAGTGTCCGTATGGGGAATCACGATGGATTTGAACGAATCGTTATAGAATTTGATCATGAAGAGGTTGTACCTAAGTACAAAGCTAGTTATTACAGATGTCCAGATTCTGCTATCCTTCATATGGAAGGCACAGGACAATTTGTAGCGAATACACCAAAAACAGATAAATCCAAGTTAGTTGAAAGTGTCTATCCTGTAGCTACATTTGATGAAAGTTCTCACCGATTAGGTATGGTGTTCAGAAAACCAGTCACTGTAAGCGTATTTGAAATGCAGAATCCAGCAAGAATTGTGATGGATATTAAAGAAGATATCAATGTGGTAAAAGATGGATTACCAGAAGCCGTCTATGCACTTCGTTCTGGACCTTATGATGATCTGGAGATTGTGGGATATGTTGAACAAGATTTAACATATGCTGAAAATGGTAAAAATGTTAGGATCATATATCAAAATAATAAGAATTATCTCGTAGAAGAAGGTATCTACAGTTCCAAAGGTGATTGTGAAAAGAGAAAGAAAGCATTAGAAGATAAGAACAAAAAACTATTCCATGTACATCGAAGAAATACCTTACAATATAAAGAATGATAAGGCTGACTAATCTAAAAAAGTATGTTCTATAGGTCATGTTATGCATCTTTGTTATGGAGAAATCATCATATAAAAATATGAAAGCTTAGGTTGATATATAGGTTATAGATAAATTATGCCAAATATATTTACACCTAAGCTCTTTTTAGTATATAATTGTTCTTGGGGAATATAAAAGATGAAAGTAAAGGGTGTATAAGATGAGTTATGTAGAAGAGAAAGAAGTATGTGTAGAAGAAGATAAGGGGATTAATCAAGCAAAAGATAGGCTAGGAGACAACATAGAGGGATTAGAACAAGCTGTATTTAAGAAGTCACATAAAGGATTCATGATTATTAGTAGTATGATCTTAATTACATGTGTGGGGGTACTAGGGTACTTTACTACCCAAGGATTATTAACTTCTAAAAGCCTACATGAACGGTATAACATCAATGATCATGGAGTAATACAAGCTATTAAATCTGATTTCATACAAGACATTGGAATATCGAGTGAACACAATGGGCTAACGTTTACAGTTGATCATATTATAGTAGATGAAAAAAAGGCTGATGATACTCTATACCATTAAGAGTAATCGAAAAGATGGCTATTTGAATAGTGTATTTTATAAAATACATGATGGAGAAGGGAATAAATTACCGCTAGGTCTTGAGTTCCCAGATATTGATATGAACTTCAGAGAGAATAAGACATATCGAAATCATTTGAACTTTGTATTTAGTGAATCAGAAGTGCCGGAACGCATTCAGCTAGATCTAAACTTACTTACATCAGAGTATTCGAGATCAGAAGCTTACGAAAAGAATATAGATATCAAGAAGGATAGTGATACATACCAATGGCATCTATCCATTCCTATCGATCACAGACCTTTTCAAGATAAAAAAGATTGTCTATGATTTAAAGAAAAGTTTCACGATAGATAATCAAAAAATATACATTAGTGGATTAACGATTTATCCTACAATCACAATAGTTGATGTGTGTTACGATGAACATAATACTAAGAAAATTTTTGAGTTAGTAGATTTTAAAATAATGGATCATAATAAAGCATTTGATAGAGGGATTGGTGGATTAACAACTTCAAGAAGTGGCAATAATCTCTTCATGTATTTTGAAAGTAATTATTTTCAAACGGATAACAAGAAATTATCGTTAACGGGAACTGGCATAAGAGCTCTTGATAAGAATGCATTGGAAGTCATTGTAGATATCAATAATAAACAAGTTTTACAATCACCGGATAATCAGATTATATTGGATGATATCAGTAATGATTGTTTAGTATTCAAACACCCTCTTGATGGCTTGGCATTTGATATGGGATTAATAGATGGTGAAGGTAATGAGTATAGTACGAATTCCCAGGGATATAGCAGTGGTGATGATGGACACTCAATATTTTTCTATCTTCCAGAAGGTAAGAAAATAGTAAGTCCACTGACACTCACCATTACAAGTTATCCAACCATCATAGAACATCCTTTTGAAATAAAAAATTTTAGAATAAGTACATATATTATTATCATGGTCATTCCATTTTTTACAAAAAGTAATTTCTATGTTATAATACCAAAGAAGAAGTAGAAAATATTAGTATCTGATAGACAAGATGTATTATGTTAAACAGAAGATATGTCTGAATTGAATTTTAATTTATTGAAAGATAGGATTATTGTTTTGCAGAATTATCTAGATAGCAGGATGCATTCGAATTTATCGCTAAAGAGAAAGTGTTTTTTGAAAATTCTTTAATTAGGAACTGGGGCTTGTTTAGGGTCTACTTTTTATGTGTAGGCAATAATCTATACTACTTATGAATAAGTGGTGTAATGTGAGTATATTATATGCGAAACATAAGCACTCTAACTCTTATAAAAATATAAGAGCTAGAGTGCTTTTTTTGTATTCTAAAAATTCACAAGTTAACATGGTGCTATATTATCGTGTTAATATCTGCATTAAGATCATCTTTTTTACTTATATTGTCAGAACCAACGTCCTAATCCTTATCTGAATACCATGTATTATTCAGTTGATTCTTTATTACAATATTCCTTTTAAATATTGGGTATAATATTGTAGGTAAAGAATTAACTGTGAGGTATTCCATGCAACCAAAGACAAGTAATCTATAGGAGGAACACATGGAAAATGAAAAATTAATTAAGAAACTGTATGCTAAAAATTTTAAAAAATTTGGATTTGATATGAATCTATTTGTATCCCTTGTATCAGCTATCCTGGTATTGGCGTTTATTGGATTTACCATTCTAATGCCGAATCAATCATCAGAAGTATTTGGTAATATTAATAACTGGATTTATACCAAATTTAACTGGTTATTCGTATTAACCATTAATGCATCGTTTATCTTTTTAATCATTGTTGGACTATCAAAATTTGGAAAGATACGTCTAGGAGGATTCAAGGCAAAACCAGAATATAGTAATTTCGCTTGGTACGCCATGCTATTTAGCGCAGGTATCGGTATTGGTATTTTCTTCTATGGTGTAGCAGAACCTATTTATCACCTGAATATACCAGAAGGACTTAGTACAGGATCATCTTTTGATAATTTTAAAATTATGTATATGCATTGGGGAGCACATGCCTGGGCGGTATATGGTCTAGTAGCTGTTGGTCTAGGATACTTTGCTTATAATAAAGGTCTACCATTCTCCCTAAGAAGTCTATTTTATCCATTAATCAAAGATAAAATATTTAGTATCTGGGGCGATATCATTGATACAGTGGGTGTATTATCCGTACTATTCGGTTTAGCTACATCTCTTGGTCTTGGAGCACAACAGATTAATTCAGGATTGAATTATGTATTTGGCGTTTCTATTAATTCAACAGTACAAGTTATCTTAATCTGTGTAATTACATTCATTGCAACTTTATCCGTAGTCAGTGGTATCGCAAAAGGAATCAAATTTTTAAGTGAAGCGAATACCATTATTAGCGGTATTTTCTTAGTGGCCGTATTATTACTTGGACCTACGATTTATATTTTATCAACATTTTTCTCCAGCTTTGGACTATACCTAAAAGAGTTTTTTAATATTGGGCTCTATGTAGGTGTTGATGCTGACACCATCAGTTGGCAGGGATCATGGACAATCTTTTATTGGGCATGGTGGATATCATGGACACCATTTGTGGGAACATTTATTGCTCGTATTTCAAAGGGTAGAACCATACGCGAGATAGCGATTGGTACGGTTATTATACCTACAATCATCATTACATTCGTTATGACCATATTAGGAGCTGCTGGTGTTTATACCAACGGAATCAATAATGGTGCCATTGCAAAAGCTATTGATGCCAATATTGCCACATCTATGTTTGAAATGATTAAGTATCTTGTAAGCTCACCGGTATTAAAAACTGTATTATCCTGTGTAGCTATTGTAGCCATTGTGTTGTTCTTTGTTACAAGTAGTGATTCAGGTTCCTTAGTAGTTGATAACTTAACAAGTGGTGGTAAGAAAGACTCACCAAAAACACAAAGAGTATTTTGGGCAGTAATGGAAGGACTTATCGCCCTATCTGTACTTCTTCTTGGGGGAGCAGCTGCTTTAAAAACACTTCAAGCTGCAGTTCTTATTACAGGTTTACCATTTGCAGTGTTATTAATTATTATGATCTTCTCACTAGCAAAAGAGTTAAAAGTGAGTTATAAGAAGCATGAGTATAATACCATGATTAGGCTGAGAAAACGTATGAATAAACTAGATGATGATGCCGAATATAAATAAATTAAAGCTATAACCTTATATAAATTATAGTAAGACACATGATGGGACTCATATCTCGTTATGTGTCTTATTAAATATAAGGATATTTATCATTAAACCAATTTAAACTTGCTCTTACTCTAGTTTTCTAATCAATAAATAAAAAGTAAAGGAGTCATAACATGATAAGTCTGTAAAGCATTATTGACTTATGGTATAATGTAAAACAGATATTTTTGTACCATGACTTTGTTTGCTTACAAGGACAAAGTCACAACAAGGGTGAGAAAGTTTATTTTCACACTTATTCAATGGTGTATGAAATAACTACTATACGTATAACATGTAATATATATAATGCAACGTTATATCTACTATATTTTATATAGACATTAGAAAATAGAGAAAGAAAAAAAAGAGAGGTAGTCATGAACAGGAATATCATAACCTTTGACATAGGTACAACAAAATTAAAAAAAACAGTTTACAAGATAGATGGACAAGTAAAGAAAGCAACTTATAGCAATGATAATCCTGGTGCAATCATTGAAGAAATATGTGGCAAATATGCTTTTGATAGCATAGCCATCACAGGATCAGGAGCAAGATTAATAGGAGAATGCGCAGATTACACCTACTTAAATGAATTAGAATGTACAGCTCATATGGTGCATCACATGGGCATGGAAAAAGCCATAGTTGTTAATGTGGGTACGGGTACATCCTTTCTCCAATACAAAGACGGCGAATATAGACATATAACGGGTACAGGTATTGGTGGAGGTACTTTCGTAGGGCTAGGTAAACGTCTACTTGGGATTGCAGAGCCAACATCTATCGAGAATCTTGCCCTACAAGGTGATCTAAAACAAGTTAACATTCTTATAGAAGATATCTACCAAGATGGTTTAGGGTGGTTGCAGAAGGATATTACCGTATCCAATTTTGGAAAAGAATCAGGGAAGCCCGAAGACGTAGCCTTGGGTATTCACAGTCTTGTGGCAGATACCATCATATCCATACTCAAGGCTATTGTAGTAAGTGGTGATGTGCATAAGATTATCCTAAGTGGTGGTGTCATAGAAAATCAATTGATTAGGCGTATCATCACACGGTATGCAGATATCTTTCACTTAGATTGTCAGTTCTTCAGTGAGCCAAGTTATGGTACATGCTATGGGGCATTGGCAATATTAGAAAATATGAGGGAATAATTTAATAAAAATGTATTGACTATCCTCTAAGGGAAGGGCTTACTATATAGTTGAGGCCTCAAAAAAAAGTATATAGGTGGTAGAAAGACATGTTTAAAATAGGAGAGTTTGCGAGATTAAATAAGGTGACAGTGAAGGCATTACGCTATTATGATCGTTTAGGTTTATTAAAACCCGAGAAAATAGATCCATTTACGGGATATAGGCTCTATTCAGCCAGTCAAATGCCCAAACTTAACCGCATTATTTCTCTTAAAAGTATTGGTTTTTCCTTAGATGAAGTAACACTTGTTTTGGATAAGGGTTTGACAAATAAGGATATTCATACCCTGCTGGAAATAAAGTGTGCTGAAGTGAGGGAAAAAGTGAAGCATGAACAAATACGTTTATCACGTCTTGAAACCATGATTAAATTATATCAAGAGGAGGCGTACAACATGACGTATAACATTGTTTTAAAGGAAATAGAATCCCTTAAGGTAGCATCTACCAGGGCTCAGATCCCTAGTCCCAGTGATCAGGGGCATCTATGGGAAATACTCGTGGAGCACATTGGAAAATATAAGGTGAAGATTGTTCCGCCCTGTATGGTCATTTTTCATAGTTCAGATGAAAAAAGACGGTATAGATGTAGAAGTTATAGAACCAATAGAAGGTGCATTACCAGAAACAGATAAAATAAACGTAGGTATGTTAGAGGGTGTTAAGTCCATGGCATGTGTGGTACATGAAGGCTCATGTAATAATTTACACCTGGCTTATCAAGCGATTACAAAGTGGATTGAAGAAAACAATTATGTTATAGATGGACCTCATAGAGAATTATACCTAAAAGGTGAATGGAATGCAGAGAGTGAAGATGATTACATTACGGAGATTCAATTTCCAGTAAGGACTAACTAACTATAGAAGGGCAGATTCAAGTTATGAAGTTGAATCTGCCTTATTAGAAGCCTAGCTATCTTGGGCTGTTGGTGCAATAACAATCTCTCTAATACACACATGTTGTGGCTGATTATAAGCATAGCTGATAGCATTAGCGATATCATCGGATTGAAGACCACCGCCAATAGTTGATTTCCAATCAGTATAGCCATCGATAATAGCATCAGATGTGGTATGACTGAGCAATTCTGTTTCAACTACACCTGGTGCTATAATAATCATGCGTACGTTGTGACGACTAACTTCTTGACGAATATTCTCTGTTATAGCATGGACAGCGAACTTTGTGCCACAATAAGCTGCATGGTCTGGAAATGTTTTTTTTCGACCAGCGATGGAACTTATATTAACAATGGTACCTTCATTGCGTTTAATCATATCATCAAGCACCACATGTATACCATTTAAGACACCCATCACGTTTACATCTAACATCTTTTTCCATTCCCTTGGATCTTGTTCACTTGCTTGACCAAGTAACATAACACCAGCATTATTAATGAGACAATCTACCTTGCCGAATTTTTTCTTCTGCTTCTATAATTGCTTTTTTTAAAAGTGGTCATATCGGTTACATCAACAGTACGACACATGGTATGAGGTAGATTCAATGCTTCTAACTTCTCAAGCCTTCTAGCTAATAAAAGTAGTGGGTAACCTTCCTGTGATAATTTGATTGCTGTAGCTTTTCCGATACCTGAACTTGCACCTGTAATAACAACTAATTTTTTCATATACTTAACCTCACTTTTTTTTATAATCCGTATATTAATATAAACACTTTATGCTATAATTATAAGAACGATAACTAAAAAATAACAAGTACGCACCTTTTTTGAATATAGTTACTTACAAGTAACCATGAGCAATTAGGAGGGTTGATATGAAAGAAGTCGTATGTGAAATGGAAGTCACCTTATCTGTCATTGCCGGTAAATGGAAGCCAATGATTTTATATTACTTAGGGGATGAAGGTACGAGACGATTCGGAGAACTAAAATCATTTATTATTTCAATATCGCACAAGACGCTAACCCACCAACTACGAGAATTAGAGAATGATGGGTTAATTACCCGTAAGATCTATCCAGAAGTGCCACCTAAGGTTGAATACACACTGACTGAAAAAAGGTGAAACACTCATGCCAATATTAGAGGCCATGTGTGAGTGGGGTGTGAAGAATATGAATAATGATTATAAGTTAATTAGACCATTATGTGATTAAGGGGTTTGGGTATAACATATAATCATACTTCTAAAGTAAGCATCATAAGCCATGGTCTAAGTAACCATTGGCTTAGAGAATTGATACAAGAAAGAATGGAGGATTTATAATGGCAGATTTAAAATATGATATTGTAGAAGAAATAGGGGTAGTATCTGAATCAGGTAGAGGATGGAGCAAAGAGCTTAACCGTATAAGCTGGAATGGTCGCGAAGCCAAATATGACTTGAGAGATTGGGCTCCTGAACATGAAAAGATGGGCAAGGGTATTACCTTATCCCAGGAGGAATTAATAGCTCTTAAGGAATTATTGAACAAGATGGACTTGTAAACAATAGAGGGCAAATAAATACCAAAAAAAGATACATCCTACAAGACCCATAAGCCATCATTATGATATGCTAATATCATGGAAAATGATGAAGTCAAAGAGGAGTGATGTAGGATATGATTAATGAGATTCTAAAAAAGCAAAACAAGGCATAACCTTAAATAAAAGAGATGCATTAACTTTACTTGAAGTTGACCAAGCATCTCCTTTATTTTATCAATTAATAGCTACTGCTAATGAGTTAACAAGGCAAAGATACAAGAACCAAGGGTATATCTTTGCTCAAATAGGACTAAATGCTGAGCCATGTTCTAAGAATTGTAAATTCTGTTCTCTTGGGAGTACCCATTACGTAGTAGATAGTCAATGGAAAAAAGAGTGAAGAAGCCATATATCAAGAAATACAACAGTTCGTGGAGCATGGTGTTGATGACATATTTCTCATGATTACAGCTGATTATGATATGGAAGAGTTCATACATATTCTTAGTGAGGCTCGTAAGATTATACCAGAGCATATAAGATTAGTTGTTAATATGGGTGATTTTGATAGACATATTGGTACAAGACTAAAAGAGATTGGTGTGACGGGTGTTTATCATATTCACCGGTTAAGAGAAGGTATAGATACAGATATTCAGCCGGAGGTTAGAATGGCAACCTTAGACGTGATTAAGGAAGTGGGATTGGAGCTCTACTATTGCGTAGAGCCCATAGGTCCAGAACATACTTATGATGAAATTGCAGACGAGATGATTAGGGCTAGAGACTATGGGGTTAGTGTTATGGCAGTTATGCGTCGAGTACCCGTTACAGGAACGCCACTCAGTGAAAAGGGGCAGATATCATCGTTAGAACTTACTAAGATCGCTGCAGTTGCAAGGCTTGTATCAGAACCTACAAGAGCCATGAATGCCCATGAAGTAACACCTATGTCCCTCATTGCTGGTGTCAATCAGTTGTATGCAGAATATGGTGCTAATCCGCGTGATATCAATACCCATACGGAAGAGGGAAGAGGCTATGGGGTTAATCATATAAAAGCATTGTTGACGGATGCTGAATATCAGATGTAATGCTAGACAGTTATAAAGATACAGGATTAGGCATATAGAATGCTTACTCCTGTTTATTTTCATGTTGATAATCTGTTACGGTTATCCCACTAGCTATTTCTATTGTCATGGTTTCAAAACCATAAGGTGGCTTATGAGCACCTACATATGTTTCAACTTCAACAGTTAACTGATAACCAGAAGCAGACCCTTGTATATGGGTTATTTTAAAATCTTGGTAAAGTCGAATCTCCCCATAATAATCCTCTATGGCTTGCGAAATATAGGGCTGTAACACTGCTTCTAATAATTTTTCACTATACTTAACCTTCTCCTTAAGATCAAGATTATCCCAATCCTCATCCAGAACACGTATACGACTGTTTGTCATAACATTTTCACTCATAGTTGCTTGCGACGTAAACATATGACCACACATAAAAACGAGCAGTACTAGTAAAATTAGCTTGATATAAGTTGTTCGTGTGCTTTTCAAAGCAAACACCTCAGAATATTTCTGTTATTACTAATTTATGATATGATTTTGAAACCATACATAAAAAAAACATGTTAAATGTCACTTATAATATGTAGACAATCTATCTTACATCACATACTAAGAGTATAGGGAGTGTTATCAAATATTGAAGTGCCTAGGAGCATTAGATTAGGTTAGCAAAAGGTTTAAAAAAATAGGAGAATGGCAAAGATATAAGAAACAAGCCCTAGGAAAGGAAGGCAATATGTTTCTTATATATGATAAAAAAACGAGAGAAGCTATTAGATGTCATGGACAGAATAGTGGTTTTGACCAAGAATCCAATAGAGACTTGAAAAAAGACCTTCATCTAAAGGACAATGAAGACTTTATACGACTAACCTCCAATTGCGTCCATGAAATAAGGAGCAAAGCATTTAACCATGATTAGTTCTAATCCCTTTTGTTACTGTATATATTATAAGGACAAGGGGGATTTTTTTATGTGGTTATATCTATTAACGGGTACTTCAGAACAAATAAAGATCATGCATGGTGAAGTTGGGGTTATGTATGATGCCGTGAAATTTATCTACAGTTCTTTTTTTTACAGTTGTAGGGTTGTTACTTGCCTTAGCTGGTTTTGTCACCTATACAACGCTCAAGCGATTTCTTCATAAGTGGATGGAAAAAAAAGAAAGAAGTAAAATTCTATCCCATATGCTAGAAGACCTAGCAAATACGAAACAAGTCATGGGAAAAGAATACCTAGATAGCAACAAATGCATGAATGGACAATATATCTTCCCAGTTATCAGCCATAAGATCAGTTTCACACCAGATCTAATTAATAAAATTATACTCACACCACTATCCGGTGATAAAATGTTAGTCTATCAAGCATGGATCAAAAAAAGGACAACTCTATGTCCAGTTTGAAAACTATAAGCCAGAGGAAGATGGTGGCGTTAATTGGGTTGTTATTTATAATAATAAATATTAAAATATATTTTCACATTTATTGCAAAGAAATTTACTAAAGACTATAATAACCATATAAGTATACGGTAAACAGGGGAGGTTATTATGGAGGTAGCAATACTAGAACTAGGACAAGTGGAAGATTCACTATTAAAGTTTGCTGTTATAGCAGCTAGAATGAATGGGCAATGGATTTTTGTTAAACACAAAGAGCGGGATACTTGGGAAATTCCAGGTGGACATCGTGAACCAGGGGAAGATCTTGATGAAACAGCAAGACGAGAGTTGTATGAAGAGACAGGCGCAGAGGTATTTGATATCAAACCTGTATGCGATTATAGCGTTATACGTGATAGTGAGACTAGTTATGGTCGATTGTATATGTCAGAGGTTCTGGTACTGGGCGAATTGCCTGAGTTGGAGATTAGGGAGGTAGCTCTATTCCATAAGATGCCAGAGCAGTTAACTTATCCGGCAATTCAACCACATCTCTATCACAAGATTTTACATGAGATAACTTGCCATTAACTTGCCATCAAATCGATCAAGTCCATTTGAGATGGGCTTTTTTGGTGCTATAAATTAAATATGTATTAGAAATGTCGTATTAGAATATTGCTATAAAGGACTTACATATTTTTATCTAAAAAACATTTCATATCTTAATGAAATCTTATTATATTAAGTTCTAACATGTTATCATTGTAATTTGTCTAATAATGTATTAAAATTAACATTAAGTCTTAAATATGGCAAATAATAGTAAATTAATGGAGAGGTGATAACATGAAGGGAACAGTTGTATCCACGTGGATAAAAACTTGTAGAAAACAGTATTCAGATAGTGTTGTTAATGAAGCCTTAGAAGTTATTGGATTTAATTCCAATACGACATTTTCACCTTTGGAGGATGTTGAAGATGATAAGGTATTTAAATTATTTTCAACCATTGCATCTAAGGTGAATGTTAATGAAGCCAAGCTGTGGCGATATATTGGAATGGATAATATTGTGACTTTCCAACAAGATTACCCTGGATTTTTTAATCATGAAACATTGTACCATTTTTTAAAATCTATGAATGATGTACATAGTATTGTAATGAAAAGAATAAATGGAGCAAAACCGCCTAAATTAGATCTAGAACCTCAATCATCTCGAGAAGCAATTTTTTACATATCGATCTGATAGAGGCATGTTTGAATATTTTCGAGGGCTTCTAGAGGGAGCAGCCAGTTATTTTAATGAAGAAATAGATATTCAAGTTCTAGAACAAAAAGATGGCGAACTCAAGTTAAAATTAACCTTCCAGCAGGATATTCAATATAAGAAATCATTTTTTATGAACAAATTATTCTCATTTGGCTTTATTAAAGATGTGCATGTGAAGATATCCATCTTAACAGCTGTTCTTGTGGCAATATTTATGGATGTACTTTTTGCATTCACTGAGGTTGATGACTCACGTATTCTATCAGCAGTCGCTCTATTTGGTGGAAGCTTAATATGTGTCTATTTCGCATCAAAGATTCTCTACCGACCCTACAAAGAAGTCATCAAAGAAATCAATAACTTTAGCCAAAGGAATTATAGTGTCTTGGCTAAAATAGAAACAAAAGATCAATTTGAAGAAATTTTTGAAGCCATTAACAATTATAAAATTAATATTCGAAGAGACTTTGTTGGCTTCAAAGGTATGGTGGATGAAATGAATACCTTTAGTAAGAGTTTATCCACCATTGCCTTTAACATGAGTAATACATCGGATGAGATATCGGATGTTGTCGAACAATTGGCAACTGCAGCAGCAAGCCAAGCAGAAGAAACAGAGAGTTCTATTTACACATTGAATGATAATGTTAATCAGATTAATAGCCTTGCTAGTGAAGAACAAACCAATAAAGGTGAGTTAGAAGCATCCGTTGGTAAAATAGAAAACAGTTATCAAGAAGTCAAAGTAACAGCCACTGAAATTAATAAATTGTTAGAGAGTTTCAAGCAAGTTCAAGAAAATGGTGTTAACCTTAAAACAAAAGCAGAGCAGATTACAGAAATCGTTGCTATGGTATCCTCCATATCTGGACAAACGAATCTATTAGCTCTTAATGCATCCATTGAAGCAGCTAGAGCAGGAGAAGCAGGTAAAGGATTTGCTGTAGTAGCCGATGAAGTTAGAAATCTGTCAGAAGAAACCAATGATGCTGTAGAAAAGATCAAACACAACCTTAACGAATTTGTACATGAGATTCAGCGTCTTGTAGAAGATGTTGATGGTCAATATAATATCCTTGTTACAGAAAATAATAGTTTAGGAAAAGCTGTGTCAGCATCAAGTTCAGCAAATAGTAATATCAGTACGGTGGCAGATAAGATGATTGAAACATCCAAAAAACTCGAAGATGAATCAGAAGCCATGACCAATGTATTCCAAAATATTGAATCCTTAGCAGCTATCGCAGAAGAAAATTCAGCGTCCGCACAGCAAGTAAGTGCCAACGTTACAGATTATACGGTTCAGATTAAAAATATTACCGACAGCATCTCATCTTTTAAGAATATCACAATAGAGTTCAAAGATGAAATTTCAAAATATAAAATCTAATGGTCCAAGGAATAACGACATGATGATGAAGAACAATACGTTCATGGATCTTTAATAAATGTAACCCAGAGATTAACATAATATAGCCTTAATATGATGGTCATTAAACCAACATACTAAGGCTTTTTTTTCATGGGAAATCCCTCGAGATAAAAGGTTATATGAGGATACCAATAACGAAATGATTTTACAAGGAAATGAAGACTTATTTTCAAAAACGTCCGTTCATGGAACGGAGGTGCTTGTGAGTAAAAATGAAGAACTTAATTTTTGATAGTCAAAGAAGAAGTGATTTAGTAATCTTAGTTGTAATGATTTATTAACAATATTTAACAATTTTCTGGAATAATCTGTAATATATTACTGCTATGATGATATTAGTGTAATTGAGGGCGTATTATTTTAGGAAGGGGTTTAATATGAAGTTAATTGAACGTTTGAAGAAGATGACTAGGAAACAAAAAAAATAATTGGGAGCATTACGAGTAGTATTCTTTTGATGGGCATAATTGTGACAAGCGTCATTGTATGGTCGGGAGATAGTAAGCAATTAGTTGATACAGACACAGGCATTATAAATGACATAGAGGAAGGCATAGAGAAGGAAACAATAGATGGCTCAGAGACCGTAGATGAAGATATGGTGATACATGTAGAATCCATAGAAAATACCGACTATGGTATGGTTACTAAGCCAAAATTCAAGATTTCATCTAATGTGCCTATGAAAGAAACAACCATTAAGAAGCAACTAAGATTAAGTCCTAGTAAGAACTATAGTCTAGAGAAAGTCAATGATCAGGCCTATATTGTATCGGTTAATGAAGCCTATAACTATAATGAAATTGTCAAGGTGACTTATGGAAAAGAAAAAGCAACCATGGGGTGGGCATTTCAGACAGAAAAAGCTTTCATTGTTGCGTCAACTCATCCTACAGATCAAGGGGAATATGTCCCTATTGATAGTGGAATTGAGTGTTTTTTTTACGAAAGAATTGAATGGTAAGAAAATTGATGATTACTTTTTTAATACAACCCGCAACGGATGGGAAATTTCAATACCATGACAACAAAGTTATATTTATACCAGACACCCACCTAGAAAGGGATATTGACTATACCATTACAATCAAAAAAGGCTATAACAACGGTAAGGAAGCATTAGAAAAAAAAGATCACGTATTTTCGTTTCATACCAATAACTACGCTTCTAAAAGTACAGGTATTTATCTTAGGGGGGTCAGCTGGTTATATGACCTTTCTTCAACCAGATGGTCCTCAGATATTAGCATGTTATTTCGGTGAAAAAAGCCGGTGAAACGGTGGATATAAATGTCTATAAATTTGCCAATGAAACAGACTTTATAGAAGGGTATGAGCAACATGATAGGATGTCCATTAAGGAGTATGTGGCTACCTTAGAAGCCACTCAAAAACATACCTATCAGACAGATATTCAGAATCATGATCATGAGCATTATTTAGAACTTCAACAGATGGATGAAGGGTATTACTTTTTAACCGCTCAGTATGAAAATTCCATAGATCGTATGTTTATCCAAGTATCCCCTTTCAATGGTTATACAGCAGTTGACAAAGACAAATTCCTTGTATGGATGGTGGATGGTAGCCATAGCTCACCAGTGACAGATGCAAAGGTCATTGTTAATGGAGAACATCTAGGTGAAACCAATAAGGATGGCTTAGCTGTGATTCATAAAAGCTTGGATCAAGAAAAAAAACATCTTGGATTACATTACAAGCCAATAATCAGTTGCCTTTATACCTACCAACACGTATCAATAAATATGTGCAAAATAGCAGTTCTTTATACTGGTCCTATCTCTATTTTGATCGAGGGTTATACCTACCTACGGATGATATTCATGTTTTCGGTTTTGCTCAGAAAAGAGATGGAAAGAACATTGGGACTGTAAAAGTTAAACTACAAAATAGTGATGGTAGACTTATAGAAGAAAAAGAAGTAAAACTATCAGATATCGGTACGTATGAAACACATTTCAAATTGGATAATTATCTTAAAGACTATGTAAGGGTAGCTGTCCTAATAGATAATCAAGAAGTAAACCTGCGCTATCTTAATATTGCAAGATTTGAGAAGCCTGTTATCCATCTAAACACGACATTGGATAAAGGGTTTATTATGATGGGGGGGGATACAGTTACGTATGCAGCAGATGCAACTTTTTATGAAGGAACACCGGCTGCTTATGCAGGTATTAGTGTCAATAGTTCTTATGGTTCTTTAGGAAAAGTGGAAAACAATCAGACATGTGATATCCAAGGACATAAAGAATTAACACTGTCACCTTCTGTAACTACAAGTGATTGGCGACCAAAATATATGGGTATTCGAACACAATATACAGGACTTGAAAAAGTATATGTTGATGACTATGAAGGACTCCTTATCTTTCCAAGAGACATCATGGTGGAAGGTGAAACTAAGAAAATATCCGATGAAGCAGTAGAAGTTAGAGTTGATGTACATCAGATTAATCTTGGTGGGTTCCAAGGTGAAACCCACCAATATGATGATTATAGAGGCGATGAAGCATCTGAGCAACCGATTAATATTGAGATTATAGAGACATATTATGAGAAGATACATCAAGGTAAAAGATACGATCATATTAAGAAAGTTTCATATGATGTTTACGATTCTAAAAAAAAGCACCAAAACACCGTTAAAACAGTTATAGGTACAACAGATGAATCAGGAAGTTTCATATTTAATTTTAATAAGATGATACCTGAACGAGGATATACTATAATCATAACTACTCAAGATAGTAAGGGACGTAACATTCAAGAAAAAATTATATTATTCCAGAGCCCTTAACCAATATTATGATAATCAAACGCGAAGGTATACAGGTAGGTTAGATAAAAAAACCGTTACAAAAAAAAGAATGAACAAATACAGATGGATATTTTACAAGGATATGAGCCTATAGCAGTTAGAGAACATGATCAGGTGTTATTCTTCTTATGTCAAGATGGTATCATGGATTATGGTATAACTGATAAAACATCCATTACCATGCCTTATGTAAACAAATATATTCCTAATGCAAAGATTCATACGGTGTATTTTGATGGAAAAGCTCTTCACCAAATAGGTTATCCACAAGATGTGTACTATGACTATGAAGATGAGGTATTAGAGATACAGATAGCGACAGACAAAAAGGATTATAAACCAGGTGATGAAGCACGCGTTACGGTTAAGGTGACAGATAAAAATCAGAAACCAGTAGAGGCTGATGTCAATATCAATGTGGTAGACGAAGCATTCCTTACCCTATGTGAAGATAATAGTGACGTGATATCTAGCCTATATGCCCATGCTTATGGTTCAGGTCTAGTGGGTGAATATCTAGCTGCCTACAATATTTATTATGGGGATGGTGGTCCTGAATGTGGTGGAGAAGGTGAGGCTGATTTTATTCGAAGTGATTTCAAAAATACTGCAGACTTCACAACCATTACAACGAATGAACTTGGCATTGGAGAGACCACTTTTACTATTCCAGATAATCTAACCAGTTGGCGCATTACCTGTACGGCTATGGATGAAACCCTTAGAGCTGGTAAAGAAAAATACAATATAAATGCTAAGTTACCATTTTTCATATCCTCCATTGTTTATGATCATTACCTAGAAGGTGATGTTATAGAAGCAACGGTCAAAACGGCTGGAGCCCAGTTGTCCCGAGAAGATGATGTGGCTTTTACAGCCATTATTAAGCAAGAGAATGGTGAATCTAGCAAAGTTGTTACCATGGGAAAAGGTTATCAATACGTAAATTTACCTATAGGCAAATTACCGATAGGTAAATATAAGATCACTATTATAGGTGAATGTGACGATTATAAAGATGGAGAATCGTTTGATATAGAGGTAGTAGAAACATTCCACTATTTTGATATGATAATGGAAGATGATTTAGCAGAAGATCTGCAGATTGTCAGTAATGGGCAAGATGTGCAATTAAGATTTTTTTAATGAAGAAGCTTTTAAGCATTACAAAGGACTCATGCAAATATATAATAAACAGAATATAAATAGAAATGATATGAAAGTCGTTGCATATACTGCTGGAAAAGTCTTGAATAAACAGTATCATTGCAACCTAAACTTAGATGATGAGCCGTTGAAACAGATCATGAGGTACTCAGGCTTATATCGTGGATTTGATTACAGTGAAGATAGTGCCGTGACAACAGCTGAATTAATAGCTATAGGTTATGTAGTTGATAAAGAACGTCAGGTAAAAGGTCTCTTAGAAGTAGCTATGAAAGAAGAGGCAACATCAGAAGAGAATGCAGCCGCTTTATGGGGGCTCGCCATGTTAGGTGAACCCGTGCTTTTTAACTTGGAAGAGATGTATGACATGTATCATGATCAACCAGTTACGTTAGATACCATGTATCTTATGCAGGCATCACTGGATATCGGTCAATTAGAGAAAGGAAAAGAACTCTATGAAAAAGCTAAAGTTTATATCAAAAAAGATGATGACAAGCAATATATAGAGGGTTTGAAATATAATGTGAAGTTTACAGCTATGATGATGATGGCTGCATTGAAGCTTGATCGTATGGAAGAGGCTAAGGCTATGTACAATTATTTAAAAGATGTTCAAGATGTCTACTACCCAACCGTTGCTGAAAGACTTTACTACTTACAGCATACCACGCCTGAGGAGACAACAGCATCCTTCACTTATGCTATTCTGGATCAGGAAGAGACGGTTACAATAGATTATAATGATTATTTCGAATTGAACCTAACACCTGAAGACGTGGCAAAGATTAAGTTTTCAGAGATTCAAGGTAAGATTAATGTAGAAAAATCCTTTACGGGTCAAGTAAAAGATATCAAAAAAAACAGACAGATATAACATTACGCGTTGGTACACAAAGGAAACCTCTGGTGATCGTTTCCAGCAAGGGGAATTGATTCAAGTTCATCTAAAAGTGGATGTGTATGACCATGACTTAAGCTATTTCAATATAGAGGACATATTACCAGCAGGGTTAACCTATCTAGGACGTTCGGATATCATGCCCAGCTATAGATCATATGTTTGGACAGATAATGAGGTTCATAGAACCCATATACATGCCTACAGTCATAGGAAAGAACTTGATGACACGAAACCACATAGTTTTGAAATTACCTATTTGGCAAAAGCTGTTCTAGCAGGGGAGTATATAGCAGAACCAGTGGTTATTAGGGATACGAATTACAACGAAGCATCCTACAGTGACACGAATAAGATTAAGATCTATTAAAGAGACGAGGGGGGATTTTCACATGACAAAAGTTGTAGCAAAATGGTTGCTAATATGTGTTTTAATGACCCTTGCAGTAGGTTGCCAGCACAAAAGAGATATAATTAAGATAGCAAGCAATCATGGGAATATGCCCATAAAACAGCCCAAAAAGGACATGAAGATAACTAGAGTGATGACCAATCAGGGTGTTGAAAGCAATCTAGCCAAACTTGATAGTAAGAAGTTTATTCATGATCAAGTATTATTTGAATCCACAGGGAAAGAGCTTGCCTATGAACCAAAAGGAGAGATTCTTGCAGGTATTCTTCCTCACCATGATGTAGCGTGTGATTATATGACTTCTTTCTATCAAACAGTTGCTAAGTGTAACACAGAAGAGCCTGAACTTATCATATTAATTGGTCCTAACCATCCAGGTGAAGGACCAAGGTTTCAGGTGGGTGCTTTTGATTTTATAACCCATTCAGGTGTTGTCAATAGTGATAAGGATATGATTAAGGTATTAGTTGATCACCCCTTAATCCATGAAGGGATAGAATCTGTTTTTGAGAAGGAGCATTCTATTGGCATTCACATGAATTATATTCATCACTATTTCGAAAAGGCGAAGGTTATATCCTGTATTATAGGTGAAACCAGAAATAGTGAAGGGATTGGGCAGGTTGCACAAAAGTTAGTAGAAGGTATGCAGAATAAAAAGGTGCTTATAATTGCTTCCATTGACTTTTCACATTACTTAACCTTAGAAGAAGCAAATGAGAAGGATGCCTATACAAAAGAACTCATACTTGCATCAGATACCTATACCATGAGTAATCTAAGTAATGACTACATTGATTCTCCATCCACTTATGTACTACTCATAGAATTATTACAGCAACTAGGAGTGGATTATACCAGTGATATTATTAATCATGGTAATACAGCGACTATATCAGGTAATTTGAATATGAAAGAAACCACCAGTTATTTTCAAGTATCCTATTCAGGTGAGTAACTGCATATATAGTGTTTGATTAAAGACTTCATAGAATACTTACAAATCATTTCATGGTTGCCCCATATATATAAATTGCTTAGCCCATGTAGAACAAAGCAATCGAATATATGTGAGACAGCCATTTTATATGGTGTAATGTTATCAACAACCCTAATGTCTGAAAATGTTTATTAATTTTAACGTTTAATCCCAAAAAGATGAATAATCGTTACATACTTAAAGAAAATTAGTTAAATACTAATAATAGTATTGACAAAAAAGCTAGAATGAGTTAGCATATGAGTATAATTGAATATAGTAATACAGGAGGCGTTTTGCTAATGACTATTGTTAACATGTTTAAAGCACTAAGTGATGAAAACAGATTGAGAATCATGAGTTTATTAATTAGAGAAGAATTGTGTGTATGTGAAATAGAAGTCATACTGGAATTAAGCCAAAGTAATGTATCGAGACACCTTAACAAATTAAAAAGTGATAAAATGATTGATTTCCATAAAAAAGCACAGTGGGTACATTATTTTTCCAGTGACTACCTAAAAAAAAGAAAAAGAAACACTGTATAAACTCTTAATTGAAGAAACAGAAAAGATTCCCCAGTGTATAGAAGATGCAAGAAAGCTTCAAGTGTATAAAGACAGTCATCTCACTTGTGATTGTATACGTCAGGATAAAGAGGCTGTTTGGAAGATTATAAGAAAATAATATAGTATACATCAAAATAAATGAAAAGGTGGAGAACATGAAAAAACATAATATAGAAAGTCAGCAAGGGATTAGCTTTTTTGAGAAGTATTTGACCCTCTGGATTGCTTTATGTATCATTATAGGGGTTGCTGTAGGGCAAGTAGCACCTGTCATTCCTAACACATTAAGTCGATTTGAGTATGCCCATGTATCCATACCGATTGCCATCTTAATATGGCTTATGATATATCCCATGATGCTAAAAATCGATTTTACCAGTATTGTCCACGTCACAAAGAGACCAAAAGGTTTAACGATTACTTGCGTTACCAATTGGCTCATTAAACCTTTTACCATGTACGGCATTGCTGGTTATTCTTTAAAGTTATTTTTTTTAGAAATTACATAGGTGATGATCTTGGTACAGATTATTTAGCAGGAGCGGTTCTCTTAGGAGCAGCACCCTGTACAGCTATGGTTTTTGTATGGAGCCATCTGACCAAAGGTAATCCTGCTTACACCTTGGTTCAAGTTGCTATCAATGATTTGATTTTACTTTTTTGCTTTTACACCAATTGTCGCTTTTCTGTTGGGTATATCGGATATAACAGTACCTTATGATACGCTATTTTTATCCATCGTACTATTCATAGTGATTCCACTGGTTGCAGGCTTTATATCCAGACAGTATATCATTAAAAAGAAATCACTTCATTATCTTCAACATGTATTTATTAAAAAGTTTTCCAATATAACCATTATAGGTTTACTCTTAACACTTATCATGATCTTCTCTTTCCAAGGTGAAACAATATTACAGAATCCGCTGCATATAGGGTTAATAGCGATACCCCTTATAATACAGACTTTTCTCATATTTTTTATCGCTTATGGTTGGGCAAAAGCATGGAAATTACCTCATGAAATAGCAGCACCAGCAGGTATGATTGGCGCAAGTAATTTCTTTGAACTGGCAGTCGCAGTAGCCATCGCTCTCTTTGGCCTGCAATCTGGTGCAACCTTAGCAACTGTTGTTGGGGTCCTTGTAGAAGTACCTGTCATGTTAACACTTGTACGTATTGCTAATAAAACAAAACACCGATTCAATAACGAAGGAGGAACTAACACATGAAAAAAAGCGTAGCTTTTATATGTGTCCATAATTCATGTCGCTCCCAGATGGCAGAAGGATGGGCAAAACAATTAGGAAAAGACGTTCTTGAAGCCTATTCAGCAGGCACAGAAAATTATCCAGAAGTTAAACCACTAGCTGTTAAAGTTATGGAAGAAGCAGGTATAGATATGAGCTTGCATCAACCAAAACTTCTATCGGATATTCCAGAAAAAGTCAATATTGTCATTACCATGGGCTGCAATGTTAATTGCCCTCATCTCCCTTGTGACCAACGCGAAGACTGGGGTTTAGAAGACCCATCAGGCGGTCCAATAGAGAGCTTCAGAGAAACAAGAGATATAATCAAAGAAAAAGTAGAAGAATTGATAACAAGAATTAAAAACAATGAAATTTAATAACTTAGTTCAAGGCACAAGAAAACCCCAGGATTATAGCGTATTAAACATACGTAAGATTCTGGGGGGTTTCGTAGTAACGACGAAATTAGCGTTTTTCTACAATCTGTGATAGGGGCATGCCCTATCTTACTGTGGATTATAACGGTTCTGTAATTTCTGTAGCTCTTGCTCCAGCTCATTCTCTATCTGTTGATCAATTTCTTTCTTATAATCCTTAAGAAGCTTGCTTTTTTCTTTCTCTAATTGCTTAATCGTCTTATCAATCTGCTCATTCACAACTTGTTTCGCTTCATCCGCTTTATTTTGTTTATAACTTTCTAGTTCTGATTGCATCGATGTTTCATATTCTTTTAAGTAGTTCTCAAGATTCTTGATGGCTTCACTTGTATTTCTGGATAAACCTGAATCTTGCTTAAGAACACGTTCCTTTACAGCAACAATACGATTAATGATCCCACTATATAAGTCAATATTAGCTGCATAAGCGACAATATTAACAAAAGTAAAAGTTACAAGGGTAATAACCAGCATTTTTTTTCCATTTTTTTTCATTGATTTATGTCTCCCTTCAAAGTTATAAACCCATTATATAAAATTTGATTATACTATGCTACAAGCATATTATGGGAACAATACAAGAATTCATTAAAATAGATACTAGACCTTCACTATCTAATTATCAAAAGCATATAATATTACAAAAAGAGAAGGATTTTTAATATATGTATGACGAAATAGAAGCTATGCGTTATTATGGTAGAAGACGGCCTTATGGTCGCCGTTATTATCCTTATTCCTATGGTTATTATAGACCTAATTACTATCCAAGACGTTACTATAACCCTTATGCCTATTATGGCAGACCTTATTACAACCCTTATCGAAGAAGAAGACGTCCAGGTCGTTTATATGGCGTGGAAGTAGGCGTTTGGGATCCTGATATGGCTTATACAGGTGGCGATACGGTTATATATGATGGAAGAGAATATCAAGCTAAGTGGTATAATCAAGGTGAAGAACCAAACATTCATGTAACAAGCCAATGGGATACCCCTTGGAAGGAATTGTAGAATAAAATTCAAGAGGAACTATCTTTTGCTTACGTGACAGTAGGCTATAATTTGACAAGATAGTTCCTTTTTTTGTATGTAGTAGTTTACAAGATTATGACATATGGTGACAAAGACATTATCCTTTTTTATTGCAGTTTTTTTTCTTGACATAACAGGACTACACATGTAGACTGATAGTTAAGATAAAGAGATAAATGGTGAGGGAAAGGATTGTCGATATGCTTAAATTAGAGAATATTACTAAGAAATATCATCTAAAGAATAAAACAGTTCATGCAGTGAACGATATTAGCCTTGAATTTCACAAAGGTGAATTTGTCTCCATACTTGGATTAAGCGGATCGGGTAAGACCACATTGGTCAGCCAAATAGGTGGTTTAGATAAAGCGTCTGAAGGGCGATTACTTGTAGATGGTGTCGATACAACAGATTTTAAGCAACAAGATTGGAATAACTACAGAAAGAACAATATTGGTTTTGTATTTCAAGACTTTAACCTAATAGCACATTTAACTGCTAAAGAAAATATTGAAATTGCCCTTTCATTAAGTGGTTTATCAACCAAGGAAAAAAAGTGATCGAGCAGATGATCTCCTAAAACTAATGGGAATAACGGAACAAGGGGACCAGTTACCCAGACAGTTAAGTGGCGGACAAAAGCAGAGAGTAGCCATTGCAAGAGCTCTTTCTAATAAACCAGACATTATTTTAGCTGATGAGCCAACAGGAGCATTAGATCCAGATACATCTGTACAGATTATGGAAATACTCCAATCACTAGCTGAAAAAGGTCATCTGGTTATTATGGTAACCCATAATAAATATTTAGCTAGGGATTATTCAACCCGTATTGTTGAGTTAAAAGATGGGGAAGTTATTAGTAATGAAGAAATAAAACCTTGTAAGAAATATAAGAATGAGGAATTGTCTACAGATAAGAGTTCTTTACAAGTTATGACAGCGCTAAAAATTGCTTTTAATAATTTAATGATTAGGAAAAAAAAGTACTATCTTTTCATTAGTAAGTTTGATACCTAGTATGATTTTGATTTTTGGTATCATGAATTTGATTTTTAATATCAATAACTATAAGGAAGATTTTGAACCATTACTGGAGCATGTTTTGAGTAAAGATAATATGCTGTACATAACACCTTATGAGGATGAGAAATTAGATTGGAAACAAAGTGCTGTATACGGTGATATTACCCGTAAGAGGATTCATAGTGAGAAGATAGAACCCTTTATTCAAGAAATCGCTGAACCTTATTCAGATGAAGCTATTGGGGACATAGAAAGTATAGACGGTGTAGATAAAGTTATTAAAAACATGACTTTCCACATTACCATTGATGCAAATGATTTCATTCTAGTTGCGCTACCACCAAAAGAGTATGCAAGCTATCAATCCTATATTGGTATGAAAGATTATCCAGAAGATAATGATGAAGGTGTTATCTTTTCCTCTGAAGCAGCGAAAGTACTATTGGGAAAATATGCTACCAATACAAGTAGTTTAGCAGGTGAAGATATTGAGATGAAAATCTATAATTATAAGAGTGTACCTTTAGGGAAGTCATTTTTTTAAGTACAGATGATTGCATGGTGAATACGAAGATAATTAATGTATTTGAAATGGATACAAAGACGGTTCTTATGAAGAATTATTATGCAGGATATATTTTTTGCAAGTCAGGGTTATGCACAGAAGTTGAGGGATAGATTTGAAATAAAAGATTTATCACTCTTTAATTGTGAGGCTCCTATGGAAATAGATGGTATCGATGAGGACTTACTAATTGATGGCAAATATCTTGTCACAGGTCCTAAATTTATTGCAGATCCACTCAAACCTCTTAGAGCAATAACAACACTACAAGAGAAATATGATTTATTTAAATTCAAGGAGTATAGCCTTAACATGAAAGGAAATAACTATTCTGTTAAACATACAGTCATAACCAATAATGATTTTGATAGTGATAGTTTAAAACAACTTGAAACATATGGTGTGGTCAGTAATTCTCAATTTGATAAGTACTCTGTGGCATCAGCAAAAAAAACAGATAAATATATTAAGTATTCACTGTTTGGCGCAACCATGGTAGCGATAGTGGTTATCTTTATTCCTGCGTTACTGGTTTGTGTTATACTCTACATTAGTATTTTATTAAGAATTAAAGAGATAGGTATATTAAAATCCATAGGAGCTAGAAATCGAGATATCCTTCATATTTTTTACAATGGAATCAGGATTACTTGCAAGTTCAAGTGGGCTTGTATCCCTCATAATAGCATTGCCTATCATTAACTATATTAGAAATACACTAGAAGCAAAATATCGTTTAGAATATTTCTTAGGATCAAACCCGATGAATTTTAATATCATGGGTATTGTAGCAGCCTTTGTGATTTCAGTTGGCTTAATTACATTGATTGGTTTACTCCCAGGTAAGAAGGCGAGTAAATTACAACCAAATGCATTATTAAAACATGAGTAGTGTGAGGGAGGTACATATGAAAAGATTTTTGGCATTGATGATGATTGTCATATTGCTACTTTCAGGCTGTAGCAGAAAAATATCAAATAAAGCCTATGCTGTTAGATATGATAATATCGTATATGATTTACAGGTATATATGAATGATAATATTTTTTATGATAACTTGTCATTTTTTTGATTATCATAACTTTAATGATGAGTTTTCAATAAGACCTTTCAAGGCCAGTATGGAAGGATTAATAGAACAAATTGATGAAGCTCTGTACCAATTAGGTACCATGGGTCCAGATATAAAAGACGCTAAGATTCAACAATATCAATCCAAAATAGAATATGCTCTTGAAGATATACGGGCTTTGGTGGCAAACTATGTAGAATTAAAAAACGGTTACAACCATTATTCCCAGTCAAATTACTCTGTATAATGCTACATTTAAACTCATGGGAGATTTAAGTGATCCTCTCATTCAATTAAAAACGTATATGGATAAACTGGATGCACATATAGAAAATGACCGAAACCAAGAAGATGAAAACTACCATGTGTTAAAGGAAGTGACAGTCAAAAATAATTTCAGGATATATTATGCTTTTGGGTATCTGTCAGCCATCATGGCTTCTTATGAGGAATATACAGGACTACGTAATGACCCTAAGCGTCCTGAAACAATCAAGTTAGGCTTTGATACATATGCAGTATTTGAATTAGCTATACCTGTTATGGAAAAAGTAGTTGATTTCGGCCATGTATTTATGGATGTTAAGACTTTTGATTTAGATAATATGAGTAATGATATGAAAACCTATTATGAAGGATTGCAAGTGTTCAAAGAGCGTACAGATAGTTATTATGCAGTAAGGAGCAAAATGGCCCCAAATTTCTTTACGGCAGATAAATTCAGAGACTATATAGTTATTTGGGAAACACATAAAACTTGGAATAAAACCTATGCTTATTATGTGCTTGATGAGACTTGTGAAGAATATGAATTTAAAAGTTTACGATTAGGTTATATGGGTATAAAAGAGATCGTAGACAATCAAGTATTACAGACTATGTTGTTTAATCAGGATAATGGTAGAATTGGTGTTACGACAGATGATGAGGAATAGTATATAACATATATTAAGGGAGTTTCTGACATAGGCGATTTGCGTGTGGTTGGAAACTCTCTTATCATAAGAAAGATATAAAAGGTTAGAAATAAACTAGGATTAGATGAAATTTCTTGACATACATGGACTACACATGTAGACTATAATTAGATAAAGATTTATTACGAGGGAAGGAATATACATATGCTTAAGTTAGAGAATATAACAAAACGTTATGAACTTAAAAAGAAAACAGTTTATGCAGTCAACAATGTGAATTTGGAGTTTCATAAAGGAGAATTTGTTTCTATTCTAGGATTAAGTGGATCAGGTAAGACGACATTAATTAGCCAGATAGGTGGTTTAGATCAACCAACGGATGGTCGGATAATCGTTAATGGTATGGATACCTCATCCTTTAAGCAACAAGATTGGAATAACTATAGAAAGAACAATATTGGTTTTGTATTTCAGGACTTTAACTTGATATCGCATTTAACAGCTAAAGAAAATATAGAGATTGCGTTATCCTTAAGCGGATTATCACCAAAGGAAAAAAGTGATAGAGCTGAGGAATTATTAGAATTAATGGGTATTACGAATCAACGTGATCAACTACCTAAGCAGCTAAGTGGAGGTCAAAAACAAAGAGTAGCTATTGCTAGAGCACTGTCTAATAAACCGGATATTATCTTAGCTGATGAACCAACAGGTGCATTAGATCCTGATACATCTGTTCAGATTATGAGTATTCTACAATCATTAGCAGAAAAAGGGTACTTGGTTGTTATGGTAACTCATGATAAATACCTTGCTAGAGATTATTCTACCCGTATTGTTGAATTAGAGGTGGAAAGGTGATTAACAATGAAGAAATAAAAAAAATGCAAGCAATATAATAATGAGCAATTATCAACGGATAAGAGTTCACTTCAATTTTTAACAGCTGTCAAGATAGCATTTAATAACTTAAAAATAAGGAAGAAAAGTACTATTTTCTCTTTGGTTAGTTTAATACCTAGTATGATACTTATTTTTGGTATTATAAACTTGATTTTTTAACATTAGTGGGTATAAGATGGATTTTAAACCCTTACTAGGTGATGTCTTACATCGGGACGACACGCTGTATATTTCACCTTATATGGATGAAGCTCTCGAGAGGAATCAAAAAGGTATCTTCAAAGAAATTAAAAAAAAGCTTAATATTAATAACCCTAGAATTGAAGCTTTTAAAAAAAATGAGCTTATGGAACCTTATTCAGAGGAAGATATATTAGCTATAGAAAATATAGAAGGTGTAGATAAGGTCCTACGTCATCTATATTTTGATGTGATGATTCATGATAAACCATTTATACTCGTCGCACTACCACCAAAAGAATATGCAAAATATCAGTATAATATAGATATGAAACATTATCCTGAGGATCATGAAGAAGGTATTATCATGTATTCCGAAGCTGCAAAAGTACTTTTGGAAGATGGGCAGAATACAGCAAATAGTTTAGTAGGAGAAGAAACGCAATTAAAAATCTATAACTACAAAAGTATACCCATTAAATTACCTACTATCGTTGAAGGGAAGAATATAATCAATACAAAAATTATAGATATTATAGACAAAAAATGTGAAGACAACACTCATGAGTAACTATCATGCAAATTATATTTATATGAGTTACGGTTATGCCAACACATTAAGAAAGACATTTGAACTGGATGATTTTTCGCTTTTTGCCCATACTGCGCCCGATCCATTACAAGCTGTTGTTGGTGTTGAGATAGAAGGTGGATATGTCATTACTGGACCACAGTTGATTGGCGACCCATTGGCACCGCTTCGGATTAAAACATCATTACAAGAAAAATATAATTTGTTCAAGTTCAAAGAATATGACATGAATATGAGAGGTAATAACTATTCCCTCAAACATACTGTTATACTTAACGATAATTTTAATAAAGATAGTCTAGCTAAGTTAAAAGAGTTTGGTTCTGTGACTAAGTCAAGATTTGATAAAGATTCTGTAGAATCGGCTAAAAAAAACAAAAGAATATGTGGATTATACTTTATTAGGAGCTACTTTGATTGCAATTATCATTATTCTCATTCCTGCACTATTGGTATGTGTTGTGCTATACATTAGTATTATTCTAAGAATAAAAGAAATTGGTATTCTAAAATCAATAGGTGCTAGAAATAAAGATATACTGAATATCTTTACATTAGAATCCGGTATTCTGGCTTTTTCAAGTGGTATTGTTTCTTTAATTATATCCTTACCAATTATACGCTATATAAGAAATATCTTAGAAGCTGAATATGACTTGGAAGCCAGTTTAGGATCTAATCCTATGAATTATAATATATTAGGTATTATTTCTGCATTTGTTATATCTGTAGGTATTATAACCATGATCGGCTTATTACCTGGTAGAAAAGCTAGTAAATTACAACCGAATATGTTACTTAAACATGAGTAACATATTTAAAAGAATTTTAAGACAATATAAAATAAATAGTGTATAATATATAATACTAATGAGGGTATCTACAAGCATAAATGATATAGCCTATGTGATGAACTATTTAGTTTTTAACGAACTTATTCTCATGTAGAAGTACTATCTCGGGAATGATGGACAACATGTTAGCATATGAAGCAAATATGTTTTGTATAGATAACATCTTGTACTGAAGGAGAGCGATATGAAATGAAGCGAGTAATATTTTGGATAAGCGTTATAATCCTTATTTCACTTATTATAGGGTTCACAAGAGATGATAATAAGATACTTGAAAATAAAAAAAACATATGTAATGCACTATGATCAAATAACTTATGATCTGGAAACGTATATGAATGATGTTTTTCTTGACAATATATTTTTTTACGATAGAATGCAATTCATTAATTTTGATACAACTGTTTTACAGGAAAGTATTCAAGGTTTAGTCATTAAACTGAATCATTATGCAGGCGTAATAGAAAAAAAATTGAATAAAACGATAGATGACCATTATATCATAAAATACAGTGAAGAAATCCGTGGAAGTTTGTTGGGTATAAGTCAAAGCTTGAATCAATATCGTAAATTAAAGATGGTTAATAGCATTGCTCCTAACGTGACAACTATATACAAGGACACCTATATTCTCATGGATACAATCCATGAAGATCTGTTAAATATGAGTTTAAACAAAGATAAAATGAACAAGCATGTTAACGGTTTAAGGGATTACCAGTTAAGGCCAACTTTGTATGCAAGTATTAAGAAATTAGAACAGAAAAAAAATAAAATGAGAATACTCTATACATACCTGTACACAGCATGTTATATTGGCAGTTATGACGATTACACTGGGCTTCATACAAATCCCAAAATCCCATGGTTTTTCGAATTAAATGATGGTGCTCACGTTGTCTATGAACTGAATGTAAATATAATGAAACACATACAAGAATTTTGTTTAGAATATATAGATATGAATTCAGCGATTCGAAGTATGGATGAACAAGTATCCGTTTATGCGAAGTTAATTACAAAAGTGTTAGATGGGGTAGATAACTATCTACAGGCAAGAGAACTATTTCCCCAAGAATACTTTAGCAGTTATGATTTTCTACAAGATCAACATATGAAATATGAGCGAAAGAACATCGTATTTTTTTGATTTCGATTACCAATCTACTAAGTTTTCGAAATTAAAAATGCATACTTTCAGGTAAAGTTTATTACAGATCGTTCACCCTTGAATCTCCTAATGTATGACAAAGAGGAGTTGCCTGATAATTACGATGTAATACCATTTGATTAAAATAGGGCTGTCACATGACAGCCCTTAGCTTTTTAGTTATCCAAGAATAGTTTGTAAATCATCTTCAGGTGTTGAGATAGTCTGAAGGTTAAACTTATCTACTAATACTTGAAGGACATTAGGTGTTACAAAAGCTGGAAGTGTAGGACCAAGATAGATGTCCTTTAATCCAAGATACAACATGGTCAACAGTACCGCTACTGCTTTTTGTTCGTACCATGTAATAATATAAGAGAGAGGTAGGTCATTGACATCACAATCAAAAGCCTCAGATAAAGCAAGAGCTATCTTAATAGCTGAGTAAGCGTCATTACACTGCCCTACATCAAGGACACGAGGGAATGGACCAATAGAACCAAGATCCAACTTATTGAATCGGTATTTACCACAAGCTAGAGTAAGAATGATAGTATCTTTCGGCGTTTTCTCAGCAAACTCTGTAAAATAATTACGCCCAGGTCTAGCACCATCGCACCCTCCAATAAGGAAAAAGTGGCGTATTTGCCCTTCTTTTACAGCATTGACTATTGTACCAGCATTCTCAAGTACTGCATGATGAGCAAAGCCCATAGGGATTCGTCTTTCTTCTTGATCTTCAGCAAAACCTTCTAATTCTAGTGCTTTTTCAATAACAGGTGTAAAGTCTTTGTAACCATCTACTGTAGGGATATGGGTTACATCTGGCCATCCCACAATACTAGAAGTAAACAAACGATCTTTATAACTTGCTCTAGGTTTCATCAAACAGTTGCTTGTCATTAAGATAGCGCCTGGTAAGTTATCAAATTGTTTTTGCTGATCTTGCCACGCACCCCCAAAATTACCAATTAAGTGTTTGTACTTCTTAAGCCCTGGATAAGCATTACAAGGAAGCATTTCACCATGGGTATAGATATTAATACCTTTACCCTCTGTTTGTTCTAATAAAGCACCTAAGTCATTTAGATCATGACCTGAAACCACAATAAATGGACCCTTTTTATGAGTGATGAGCATTTCAGTAGGTTCTGGATTACCAAAAGCACCTGTATTGGCTGCATCAAGGAGTTCCATACATTTAAAGTTAGTTTTTCCAAGTTCCATGTTAAGGTCAAAGAAGTCCGTGACAGTCATCTTAGGATCTAGGGTAGCCCCCATTGCTTTGAACATAAAATTAGCAACTTCCTGGTCATATTTATCGAGCACATAAGCATGATGGAAATACGCTCCCATACCTTTAATACCATAGATTAGAAATTCACGCAATGAACGAATATCCATATCCAGATCATCATTATCCATGACGCCGAGATTTTTCATATGAGGTATATTCAGAATCTCACCTTTAGTCTCAGGTGCTATATAGTCAGCACCCTTTGGTACATCTGTTAATGGACCTACTTGTTCCATAAGATCTTTCTTATAAGCATTTGTCTTTATGATATAATCAACAAATCTGTCTGGTGCAAAGTTAACATTTGTTAAGGTTGCAAAGACACACTCGGTAAAAAATTCACCTAGTTCTCTAGGCATTTCCTGTCCTTTGTTGATTAGCTGAGTGGCATAGTAACCTAAGCCTTTGATTAAGAATATTAGCACATCTTGCATTTTGGCAACATTAGGGTCTTTGCTACATACACCGACTCGCGTACAACCTTTACTGCCGGCAGTCTGCTCACACTGATAACAAAACATTTCATTATCCATATAATAGCCTCCTTTAATAGTTTCATTATTTTTTCTCATGTTATAGGATAAAAGTGTCAAAAGTAAAGTTTCTCTAATGGATATACAATATCATGTGTCCTTTGAAGCGCTTGGATACATTGATATTGTATATCCAAGTTCAACTAAATACTTTTGACACCATTACCCTTATAGGAAAGTTCTACTCTCTAAGCATATAGAAATTGAAGCGTTTTCATATGCGCTAAGGTAGATTTTCTAACGACAAATCCGCTTCGCGGAACGAGGCCTAGCCTCTTTTGTTCACCTAACTCTATATAGACTGTACAATAATGGAAAATAATATTCCTAATTAGAGCCTATATTCTAAATAATTGTATAAAAAAGGCTTGATAAAAAAAAGTAAATGATTATATAATAAAAGAAAACGATTACTATTAATTATTATATCCTACTCTTTTAAACTTGGATATGTGGGTAATTCGTTCTTTTTTTTGCCTATGCATTATACTGGTTATGGGGTGTAACGATGACCTCATAGCAATTTATTTAGAAACAATAGTAAACGATTACTATAGGTATTACATAACAGAATGAAACCATATTTTTAAGGAGGAATGAAGCATGGAAGGCAAAAACAGATTACAAGGAAGAATGCCAAAAGTTGGGATTAGACCAACAATTGATGGAAGAAGAAACGGTGTACGTGAATCACTGGAAGATCAAACAATGGGTATGGCAAAACGAGTAAAAGATTTTTTAGAAAGTAATCTTAGACACCCCAATGGACTTCCTGTAGAATGTGTTATTGCAGATACAACGATTGGTGGTGTATCTGAAGCCGCAAGATGTGCTGACAAATTTGCAGCAGAAGGGGTAGGCGTATCCATTACAGTAACCCCTTGTTGGTGCTATGGAACGGAAACAATCGATATGGATCCAAGTATTCCTAAGGCTATATGGGGATTCAATGGAACAGAAAGACCAGGAGCTGTATACCTTGCAGCAGCATTAGCAGGTCATGATCAATTAGGTATCCCAGCATTCGGTATCTATGGTAAAGATGTTCAAGATGCTGGTGATGAGACGATTCCAGCAGATGTACAAGAGAAATTATTACAATTCACAAAATCAGGCTTAGCTGTTGCAACAATGAAAGGTAAGTCTTATTTATCACTTGGTAGCGTATCCATGGGTATTGCTGGATCAGTAGTCGATGCATCTTTCTTCCAAGAGTATCTTGGCATGCGTAATGAATATGTGGATATGAGTGAATTCTCTAGAAGGCTTCAACAAGATATCTATGACCCAGCTGAGTTTGAAAAAGCTCTTGGATGGGTAAAAGAAAATTGTACAGAAGGTACAGATATTAATGAAGAAGATGTTGCTCATAGTAGAGCACAAAAAGATGAAGAGTGGGAAGTCGTTGTAAAAATGACCCTAATCGCTCGTGATCTTATGGTTGGTAATCCACGTCTGGCAGAACTCGGTTATGTGGAAGAAGCAGAAGGACATAATGCAATTGCAGGTGGATTCCAAGGTCAAAGACAATGGACAGATTTCATGCCTAATGGTGACTTCATGGAAACGATCCTTAACTCATCCTTTGATTGGAACGGTATGAGAGAAGCCTATGTATTTGCAACAGAAAATGATTGCCTTAACGCTGTGCCTATGTTGTTTGGACATTTACTTACAGGTACTGCACAGATATTCTCTGATGTAAGAACTTACTGGAGCCCAGAATCTGTTAAGCGTGTAACAGGTAAAGAACTAACAGGTAAAGGTGCTAATGGTATTATCCACTTGATTAATTCTGGTTCTACAACCCTTGATGCGACAGGTCAGCAATCAAGAGATGGGGAAGCAGCTATGAAACCTTACTGGGAGATCACAGAAGAAGAAGCTAAGAAGTGCTTAGATGCCACAACTTGGGGACCAGCTGATCTGGGTTATTTCAGAGGTGGTGGATTCTCTTCAACCTTCAGAACAGAAGGTGAAATGCCTGTAACCATGTCAAGAGTATGCATGGTAAGAGGTCTTGGACCAATTCTTCAGATTGCAGAAGGTTATACAGTTGACCTGGACAAAGAGATTCATGATGTGCTTGACGTAAGAACCAACCCTACATGGCCAACAACTTGGTTTGCGCCTAACTTAACTGGCGAGGGTGCATTCAAAGACGTATACTCTGTTATGAACAATTGGGGTGCTAACCATGGAGCGATTAGCTATGGTCACATTGGTGGCGATCTTATTACATTAGCATCCATGCTTCGCATACCAGTTGCTATGCATAATGTACCTGAAGAAAGAATGTTCAGACCTAAGACATGGGGTGCATTTGGGCTTGCTGATTTACAAGGTGCTGATTATCGCGCATGCAGTAATTTTGGTCCATTATATGGTAATAAATAATCCATAAATGCAGGTTTTATATTGCATTTTATCAAGGATTATATTATACTAGCACTAACGTAATTAAATAAATGGTGATGGAGTTCACCTTGAAACGCTAAAAACAGCTGATGACTCCTACTGATACCTTGGTATTAGTAGGAGTTTTTTATGTTGTAAAGAGGATTTAGCGCAATCAAAGAGGTAGAAACATTTGATAACATAGGGAGGTGAGTAATACATAAATAAGTGATATAGAGCCAACAATATGAGCATAAGAGAGGAAGAGTTCTATGGCAACAAGTTTAGCAATTATCGTACTACTTGGTTTAATGGTTAATAAATTATTTCAAAAAATAAAATTACCTGGTTTATTAGGGATGTTACTATTAGGTGTGGTCCTTGGACCATACGGTCTTAAGTATCTAGATACAGATATATTAAATGTATCAGCAGATTTACGGCTCATTGCTTTAATCGTCATATTATTAAGAGCAGGTCTCGGATTGAAAAAAGATGAATTGAAAAAAAGTAGGCAAGGTAGCCATGAAGTTTAGTTGTATCCCAGGCTTAATAGAAGGTTTTACCATTGCTTTGGTATCTATAAAATTATTAGGATTTACATTTGTTCAAGGTGGTATGTTAGGTTTTATAATTGCAGCAGTGTCACCAGCAGTTGTGGTTCCTTTTATGTTGCAACTTAAAGAAAAAGGTCTTGGAGTAGGAAAAGGGATACCTACCCTTATTCTGGCTGGGGCATCCGTTGATGATGTGTTTGCCATTACTTTGTTTACTTCTTTTTTAGGATTATACACAGGTAGTCATGTGAACATAGCTATTAAAATCTTGAACATTCCATTATCCATTATATTAGGCATTCTTATTGGTTTTGTAATAGGTCTTATATTAGTGAAGATTTTTTCAAAAATACCACATGCGTGATACCAAAAAAGTACTTATTATTTTAGGTATAGCCCTAATATTATCTAATATTAAAGTGTTATTAAAGGATTATTTTGAGTTCGCAGAATTATTATCTGTTATGGTTATTGGCTTTATAATACTTGAAAAACATAATAAACTTGCTGTGCGTTTATCAGCAAAATTTAATAAAATATGGGTATTTGCAGAGATATTATTATTTGTCTTAGTAGGTGCTGAGGTTAATGTGTCTGTTGCTCTTGAAGCTGGATTAAAAGGTTTCATCATCATTATTATCGGTCTTATCGGAAGAAGTATAGGCGTCATTATTTCTTTGATTGGTTCCAATCTTAATAATAAAGAAAAGTTATTCTGTGTATTTTCCTATATTCCGAAAGCCACTGTTCAAGCAGCTATGGCATCTGTCCCTTTGAGTCAAAACGTAGCATCAGGAGAGGTCATATTAGCTATAGCGGTATTATCTATCATTATTACAGCACCTATTGGTTCGGCTCTAATAAGTTTATCAGCGAATAAGCTATTGGATCAAGAAGAGTAGAAAACAAGACTTGACAAGCATAATTGCAATCTATTTCGAGATTATATATAATGAACTCATCGACCTAGATTTGATTTTTTGAGCAGCATGAGTGAATGGCTATTTGTTGTGACTTTGTTCTTGCAAACGAAGTCATGGCACAATATATGGAATGGAGGTTTGTTAATGAAAAAGATAGTACTTGCTGGAGGTTGTTTTTGGGGTGTAGAAGCTTATTTTAAAGAAATAGAAGGGGTAACGTTAACCAAAGTGGGTTATGCCAATGGTAACACTGTAAGTCCAAATTACGAACAAGTTAAAACGTCGACTACAGGACATTATGAAGCAGTCTATGTGGACTATGATGAGGATATCATTTCCTTAAAAGAAATATTAGACGCTTATTGGTTAGTAGTAGAGCCAACAGTTAAAGGTCGTCAAGGACCTGATGTAGGTTCCCAATACGGCACAGGTATCTTTTATACTAGTGAAGATGATATCAAGATCATAGAGGCTTCGCGAGATGAAGAACAGAAGAAGTATGAACAACCCATCGTGACCGTTATTGAACCTCTAAAATGTTTTTTTTATAATGCAGAAGACTATCATCAAGATTATTTAGATAAGAATCCAACAGGCTATTGTCATATACCTTTGGATAAGTTTAAGAAACCATTTTAAGTTTCAAAAAGGATCTATAAAACCTGTATTATTTAAATTAAAGTTTTCATGACTCGACTAAGAGAATCTATCGTAGCATAGAATCTCTTAGTTTTTTTTGTAATCATAAGTCCAAAGTATTGACTATTTGCTTAGAATCCTATATGATAGATATATAGACTGGTTAAACGTTTAACAAAATTAAGATACTTACTTATTATGACTAATAATTGAATGGAGAGATGGTACATGATATCTGATAAGCTTATAGGAAGAATACCTTATATCATTGGGGAAGAAGGCAAAATAAAAAAAATTAACAATACCGAATTAAGTGTGAGAGAGGAAGCATTTTTATGCTACTATTTTATCAAGAATAATGATTCTAAAAAAGCTGTATATTTCATCAATAGAGTTTCTAAAGATATAATAACGGGTGAATGCCCATATGATGACATCACCTTATGGCTGTGGGTACTTGGTGAATACATCAATACAACAAACCATAAAGAAATCATTGACAAGTTAACAGAAAGCATTCAGTTTAGTATAAACTACATTGTTGAAGAATGGAAAAAGCCTAGGGCTAGTTGGCTAGGTCTATTGGAAGATGGAATTTATCTGAGCAATGTGGCCATGACTCATGGTGCTATACAGTCCATTAATAATACCATAAGAGATGGTAAAGCTCAGAAACTTATCTTAGAGATTCAAGAATTTTTATTCGAAAAGTTTCTTGATAAAGGAAAAGTTGTTAGTCGATTAGGGGATAAGGAGATACTAGGGGACATTAGTGTTATTGCGGTACCTTTTGCTTTAATGGACGCTGGCAATCAGATTCTGGTAGAATCAATTAATTACATTGAAAATGAGTTGATTGATAATGGTGCTCGCTTATCCACAAAGGATACTTATTATGGTGGATGTGTTCGAAGTGACCTAACTTGTCTCTTATCTTGGTATTATTCCGAAAGAGGCGATATGGCAAGAGCAAAAAGAATGTTACAGTATGTGGATAATCTTTGGGAAAGAGATGGAAAGCTTTATGAGGTTGATCCTACAACGTCAAGAGAAGATGTATTTTATGATTATTATATGGATAAGCAGCCCCATGCCCCAGAGAGCTTGTTAAGTTATATTTTATATGCCATTGCCAGTAGCAATATTGCCCTAAAGGAGAAAGGTGAAGTTCTTACGACAGAAGAAGTTAAAATTCTTCATAGTGAAGAAGGAACAGGTAATAAATATTTGAGAGAAATAACCGAAAGATTCCCAAACTATCCAGTGAAAGAGGAGCAAGTTATTCTTAAGATGGTTACCCAGCCTTTTAACAAGCTACATAAAGCCTATATACAAGTTTCAACCAATGGAACTGTTATGGATAAAATAGAAATGAACATGCAAACGAGTAGTGAAGGTGAGAAGTATTGGGAAGGGTCTATTGGTTATTTTGAATCAGACGATGATGTAAGATATAGCTTTCTTGTTGAGACGGAGAATAATCAGGTTACCTCAAAAGACTATTCATTTACTGTAAGAGAATGGAAAGCTATAGGCAGAATAACAGATGTTTCGGCACAAGATAATCACGTGAAATTATATTTTGCCCCTATAGGAAAGGGTACTCAAGTTCCCTGTCTAAGTATAGAAAAGCATGGAAGTAATACCATAAAGTGGTCATTTAATATAGGAGATAGTAAGTCAACTATAGATAAAGGGAATGAATCTGCATGGCATATGCAGCTTAATGACCGTCATGTTCAAGTGGATTTGGATAAGTTACTTATCCATATATCAGACGATATAAAAGGGGCTATCTTACAGTCCTATGATTATCATCATGAAAGATTCATTGAATTATTATCGGATAACAGCGGTAAGGTGTATAAAGTCAGATACAAGTTTTTTTTGCCAACGAAGATGAAAAATACTTTGGCATGGGTGAAAGATACAGTCAGATAGAATATTCCGGTCAAAACGTGGATAATTATGTCTATAATGAATATACGAATCAAGGTATGAGAACGTATATCCCCGTACCCTTAGCCATTAGCTCCAAGGGGTATGGTCTATACCTAGATACGACTATGTACACTGTATTTAGGTTCGGAACTAAGCTATCGAATCTCTTTGAGGTTGAGGTAGACATCCATGATACCAAGCAATCCTTAGATACCTTCGTATTTTTGGGTAGTCCAAAGGAGGTTATACAGAGCTTTGTACAGATAACAGGAAAACCCAAATTACCACCTAAATGGGCCTTTGGTCTATGGATGTCCAGTCATAACTGGGATAGTCAAGCTGAGACCCTTAAGCAGATTGCATTAACGAAAAAGTATGAAATACCCGCAACTGCAATGGTTCTAGAGCAGTGGAGTGATGAAGCTACATTTTATATTTTTAACGATGCCCAACATAAGGTAAAAGACGGTCATGACTATCTATGCTATGATGATTTTGAGTTTCCTGAATGGGGAAGATGGCCAAATCCAAAAAAAATGGTGGATGAGATCCACAAGGAAGGCATCAAGCTATTATTATGGCAGGCTCCCGTTCAGAAGTTTATGGATGGTATCGCTCATGCTCAGAGAGATGAAGATGAAAGGGTTATGCTGGAAGAGGGCTACTGTATTAAATATAAAGATGGAACCCCTTATAGAGTACCTTCTTACGAATGGTTCAAGAGAAGCTTGATACCAGACTTCTCTAATCCAGAAGCAAAAGAATGGTGGCTGAGTAAGAGGTTATACTTAGTGAAAGAAATTGGTATTGACGGGTTCAAAAGCGATGGTGGGGAATGTATATATGGTAAGGATTTATTATTCCATGATGGTCGAACAGGTGAGGAAATGAGGAATCAGTTTCCTAATGATTATATTAAGAGTTTTCATGATTTTGCCAATGAATATGCTAGTGATGGTGGATTAACCTTTAGTAGAGCAGGCTATACAGGTGCTCAGAATACTCCATTGCACTGGGCTGGTGACGAGAATTCAACCTTCGAAGCTTATCGTTCATCACTTAATGCAGGGCTTAGCTGTAGCATGTCCGGTATACCATTCTGGGGATGGGATCTTGGAGGGTTTCATGGTGCTATACCTACAGCTGAACTCTTCATCCGTTCAACTCAGATGGCAGCATTATGCCCTATCATGCAATATCATGCAGAGACAAAAGGGGAGCTCAATCGGGATAGAACCCCTTGGAATATTGCCGAGAGAACAGAAAAACCATATGTTATTGATATTTTTAAACGTTATGTTGATCTTAGGATGAATCTCATGCCTTATATCTATCAGGAAGCGTTATATAGCAGTCATACAGGTATCCCCATGATGAGAGCTATGTTTGTGGAATATCCTGACGATGCAAGCTGTAGCAGGTTAAACGGACAATACTTCTTTGGTAGCAATCTATTAGTTGCTCCGGTATTAGAAGAGGATGTATATACAAAGGAGGTTTACCTGCCAGATGGTATGTGGATGGACTTATTTAGTAGCAAAGAGTATACTGGAAACCGTTATATCACCGTGAAAGCTGATATTGCTGATATACCAGTATTTGTAAGAGAGAATAGTATAACACCTATGAATCTAACCCAGCAGTATCAATTATGTGATTATGTTGGGAATAGATTAGATGGGTATCAGGAGCTTAGTTTTTTAGTCTATGTAAAAAATAATGCGTCAACAGATTTTGTGGATGACTTAGGTAATCATATAGATATATCTGTCAATGTTGAAGATAACTATCTTGATATCAACGTGCAGGGACATATCCAACAGCCTATTACTTTTATACTTAGAAACTCTGCTGACATAGAGGGTATCACATTAGATGATAAGGTAATAGAAGGAGCGGAAGGCCTTCATGATTTAGATGTTAATCATTATGCTATGAAGGATAGTACGTTGATGATTAAGATTAGCCATCAAAAAAACACGTTGTAGAGTTACTTTCCGTAATGTATAAGTGTGAGCATAGGTATTCAGTTTATCATGTACCTGTGTATTTTGGTTAAGGGGTTATGCAAGTGAGTTAGAAGCTTTTTTGACTGAGTGGGGAAACGATGGCTAGAAGCAAGGGAATATAGTAGATTTAGCTTGCCTTACCTTGAGGTGCGAGTCGGTCAGCGCTAAATCTACTATATTCCCTTTGCTAATGGCTAGTATTATAAAAAGTGTGATTACACGTATTATTAAATATAATATCCAAATATGTGCAATAGGCACTATCAATACAGGAAAAACTAATTTAAAATGACACGCATGAGAGAAAAGGAGTATATAATGGGTTTAACGCAGACCGACTCGCCCCCCAAGGTAAGGCAAGTTAAACATTATATACTCCTTGTACTAGCCTCAAACTCATAAATACGTCCAAATAGATGAAGAAAAGCACAAAAAATTTTTTTTACTTGCTAGATAAGAAAAAAATTTTATATAATATAGTAAACGATTACTATAGGAATTTATATAGCTTCAATTATATATCAATGAAATGCTAATTGTTATATAAAACCAAGCAAAGAATAGGATGATAAGATGATTACTATAAAAGATGTTGCTCAGAAAGCTAAAGTATCCACCGCAACGGTATCCCGAGTAATTAATGGGAATTATCCCGTCAGTGACCAAGTAAAAGAGAATGTTATGGCCACTATTAAAGAGTTGGGGTACCGTCCTAATGGTGTAGCAAGAAGCCTTAAGTGCAACAAGACCTATATGGTGGGCATGGTAGTACCAGACATATCCAACAATTACTTTATGGATATTGCTCGTGGTGTTGAGAGTGTCCTTAGCCCTTTAGGTTATAGCCTCATATTCTGTAGCACTGATGAGAATACGGAAAAAGAATTAAGATTGCTCAATGCATTGAATGAACGGCGGGTAGATTTTGTACTGTTAGCTTCTAGCACACAAGATAGTGGCAAATTGAAACGATTTATTGATCAGGGTATGAATATCATTATGATCGATACGAAGCTTGAACAGCTCCAGACAGATTTGGTAGTAGAGGATAATTACAATGCAACCTATAAACTCATCTCTTATGTTATAGGACAAGGGCATAAACGCATAGGTGCCGTTAATGGATTAATGGGTGTGAGTACAGCAAGAGAACGCTATGAAGGATTTTGCCAAGCCCTTGCAGAGCATAAAGTACCTCTTAATGCATCCTATATCGTAGAAGGTGCTTTTAACCGCATGATAGCCTATGAAGAAGTAAAGCGTATGTTACAGCGTACGATGCATGATTTACCAACGGTTATATTTGCGGCTAATAATGATATGGCTGAGGGGACTATGATGGCATTAAAAGAGATGCGGCTTCGTATACCAGAGGATATTTCACTTGTTTCATTTGGTGACATTAATATACCAGAGCTCATTGAGCCACGTCTTACGATTATTGCTCAGAATGCTGTTTTAATCGGACAAAAAGCAGGTGAGCTCATGGTGAAACGTATGGGTAGTGGTAGTAGCACAGCTGATGAGCAATTGGAGAAAATTATGATTCCAGCAGAAATAATCATAAGAGATTCTGTCAAACCGATGAATCATTAAAATGAATGGAGCCATGAAGTCATAAGAATAATTAATAATAACACACTATAAATGATTTCACCTTATTAATGGAGGAGGACATAATGAATAAAAAATATTGTATTGGTATTGACTATGGAACACAATCTTGTAGAGCATTATTAGTTGAGGTAGATACAGGCTACGAAGTTGGCGATTATGAGGCACCATATCCTCATGCCGTCATGGAAGAAGTACTTCCAGACAAAACAACCAAGTTACCACCTGATTGGGCACTTCAACACCCAGAAGATTACTTATATTGTTTATCAACCGTAACGAAAGGGGTTATGAGTAAGTATCAAGTTAACCCAGAAGATATTGTTGGTGTTGGTGTAGACTTTACAGCGTGTACCATTCTACCTGTAGATGAGAACTATGAACCATTATGTTTTCAGGAGAAGTATAAGAGTAATCCACATGCTTATGTGAAGCTATGGAAACATCATGCAGCACAGAAATATGCAGATCTAATCAATGAGGAAGCAATAAAAAGAGGTGAAACTTTCCCAAGGTTATATGGGGGAAAAATTTCTTCAGAATGGCTTATTCCTAAGGTAATGCAGGTGATTAATGAAGCACCTGAAATCTACGATGAAGCAGCATGCTTTATTGAGGCTGGTGACTGGATTGTTTACAAGCTTACAGGTGAAGAGAAACGAAGTAGTTGTTTTGCAGGATATAAAGGTTTGTGGCATAAACAAAATGGATACCCATCAAAAGATTTCTTAAAGGCTCTTGACGCTAGATTAGAAAGTCTAGTAGATGACAAATTAAGTAACGATATTTACCCCCTTGGTGATAAAGCTGGAGAGGTCAATACAGTTGGTGAAGAACTTACAGGATTAAAACAAGGTACAGCAGTTGCAGTGGCTGTTATTGATGCCCATGCAGCAGTACCAGCAGCAGGTATCGCTGAAGAAGGTAAATTACTGATGATCATGGGTACATCCACATGTCATATGCTATTAAGTAAAGAAGAAGTCCTTGTACCAGGTATAGCAGGTCTTGTTGAAGATGGTATCCTACCAGGCTTTATTGGCTATGAAGCAGGACAAGCATGTGTAGGCGATCATTTTGGGTGGTTCGTGAATAACTGTGTGCCTGAGAGTTATATACAAGAGTGTAAAGAAAAAGGTATGAATATCCATGCACTACTAACGGAAAAAGCATCAAAGTTAAAAGTTGGTGAAAGTGGCTTATTAGCTCTTGATTGGTGGAATGGTAACCGTTCAGTTCTTGTGGATGCAGACTTAACAGGTTTAATAATGGGTTGTACGCTGACAACAAAACCTGAAGAAATATATCGGGCTCTTATTGAAGCTACAGCTTATGGAACGAAGATTATCGTGGATACTTTTAAAGAGAATGGCGTAAAGATTACAGGATTATATGCAGCAGGAGGTATCGCTCAGAAGAATGCTTTTATGATGCAGATCTATTCAGATGTTACCAACATGGACATTCATATCTGTGACTCTGACCAAGCAGTAGCCCTTGGATCAGCTATGTTTGGCGCTGTTGCCGCAGGAGAAGAAAAAGGCGGCTATGACACCATTATGGAAGCCGTAGATAAGATGTCAAAAGTAAAAGAGGATTATTATTGTCCGAGTCCAGAAAATCACAAGGTCTATCAAGAACTTTTTAACGAGTATAAAACATTACATGATTACTTCGGCAGAGGTGGTAATGATGTGATGAAACGGTTGAAGGATATTAAGTTAGCAAGTCGTTATGAGTAGGATAATTAAATGATTAATAAGGCTATTTCACAAGTTGATAGGTTTCCCTTATGACAGCGGATTTTTCGCCTCTATAGGGAAGCAGATCCTATTATGAGATAGCCTTATTATTGTAATAATAAGTTAGTAATACATTTATTATTATATGTTTATACAATCTTAGACTCTAAATAATGGACAAGGCATGCCACATGAGATTCAAGATTATGATATTTAGAATAGATAATGCCCGCTTCTCTAGTTGGTGGGGGGAACTCTATAGGAATCTGGATGAAAGTGCCAAGTCGAAGCTCTTCTTTAACAAACTCTCGGATAACACAAGCAATGCCTGCTCCTGATTTAGCACATTCAATAATAAAATCCATATTTTCTGTTTCCATATGGGGGTTTAACTCAATACCATTGGAGCGAAAATAAGTATTGATGGATTCTCTAGCGATACTATCTTCATGGAGTAAGAACAGAGGATGTGTAGCTAATGTTTCCAAATCGGTGGGATGTTGAAGATTATCTTGTATGTAATCTTTATGAGCGACAAAGATATCATGTATATCAAAGAGTTTAATCATCTCAAGATCGTCTGCTTCACTTGGAAAGCAATTAATGCCAATATCAATCGCCAGTAGACTTTCTTATGAATAGTTGTGTAGTCAACTGGGTTTCAAGGGTCTTCATGGCTTTACTAATGGCTGGTTGAGATATGTAGAGTTCTTTTGCCGCTGATGTCATGCTTTTATGACTAGCAACCAGATAAAAAACATGATACAAATGGGGACTTCCCTTCATATAGAACACCTCCCGATAATCTTAATGATATAACTTGTCGTTATGATGCTATAAAAAATATGTATTTCCATTATAGCCCATTACATGGTATAACACAATTAGGATGTTTTTGTGGTGTATCAAGGTATAACTTTATCATACTACAGATATAATTATTGATAATGAAGAGGAAAGGGCGTGTGAAGATTATGGCAATAAATTATGCACAGCGTATGCAACATGTGGAGAAATCCATTATTCGTGAGATTTTAAAAGCTGCAGGTAGCAAAGAAGTTATTTCTTTTGCAGGGGGGTTACCAAGACCTGATCTATTTCCAAAAGAGGCGTTACAAGAAGCATGTGCACAAGTTCTCCAAAAGGATGGAAAAGAAGCATTATAATATTGTACAACACAAGGGTATGTACCATTGCGGCAGTGGATTGCTAAACATTATGAAGAAAGTTATCAGATGCATATACTACGAGAATATTTTAATAACCAATGGTTCCCAGCAGGGTTTAGATCTGATAAGCAAGGTGTTCATTGATTCAGGAGATAAGGTGCTTATGGAACAGCCAGGATATCTAGGAGCCATACAAGCCATGAACGTTTTTGGACCGACTTTCCAAGGGATTCCTCTAGAAGAAGATGGTATCAATATAGAAAAACTTCAAGAAGGTCTTAAGTTAAAACCCAAACTATTTTATACTGTTCCAGATTTTCAGAATCCTTCAGGCATAACTTATTCGAAAGAAAAACGTAAGCAGGTAGCTAAGCTTATGGAAGGTACAGATACACTCCTTGTAGAGGATAATCCTTATGGGAATTTACGATTTGAAGGTAAGGGGTTATGGCCTATTAATAGCTATATGAAAGGTCAGAGCATATTACTTGGTTCTTTTTCTAAAATAGTGGCACCTGGTCTTAGAATAGGCTGGATATGTGCAGATAAGACCATCATGGATCAATTAATTTCAGTAAAGCAAGCAGCAGATTTACATACCAATAACCTTTCCCAGCGTATGATTTACCATTATCTTATGAAGGGTGATTTTGAGGAACATTTATCGCACATAAGAAAAACATATAAATACCAAAAAGAGTGTATGATAGAAGCAATAAAAACTTATTTTCCTAAAGAAGTAACGTATACCAAGCCAGAAGGGGGGATGTTTCTATGGGTAACGTTACCTCACCCTATGCGTAGCGAAGTTATATTTCAGCATGCTATTAAAGAGAAAGTTGCTTTTGTACCAGGCAGATCTTTTTATGTCAATGGTGGAGGGGGGGGAATACCTTAAGGCTGAACTTCTCTAATTGTCAGGTGGACAAAATAGAAGAAGGTATCAAGAGATTAGGGGGATTTTTAGATTCTATATGGATGAACATAGTAACGACAAGGTTGTTCATTAATTGAATACTAAGATACTTATTTTCATATGATTTATTTATATAAATATCCTTAAAGGGGGATTGTCTAGGATGTTTTCCATATCCAACAATATACAGTATTACTATATACTTATAATAGCTTTTTTTTCCTTCAGGAAAATGTATAATTGTAAGTACATTATGTAAACTAAGGGGTGATATGGTGAAAAACAGGAAACTGTTAATCATAATTATAAGTGTTATTGTTGTATCAGCAGGTATTGGAAGTTATTTTCTTTTTAAAAGTGAATCTAAGGAAATGACATATAATGCATTTATAGATCACGTTAAAAAAAATCAAATCCAACAAGTCAGTATTATAGATGATCATACCTTGAACGTACAATTAATAGATGATGGAGAAACGATTTATACAGTACCTAATCCTCAAACAGATAATTTTAAAGAATTCTTGTTGATAAATGATGTAAAAGTTGGTGCAAGTGGTAGTTCAGCCACCACAAAAACTTTACAAACCATCGGTGTTGGTTTATTAATCATAGGCATACTTTGGTATGTTAGAAAAGGTTCTAACGATAATAAACAAGTCATTGTAGATGCTAACAAACGTAATATAGATGATGTTCATATAGTGAAGTTCGGTAATGTGGCTGGTAATGAAGAAGCGAAAGACATGGTTAAGGATATTATTGACTTTATTCAAACGCCAGACAAGTATTCAGCTATAGGTGCAAGAATGCCAAGAGGCGTTCTATTATATGGACCACCAGGTACAGGGAAGACTCTTATGGCAAAAGCAGTAGCAGGAGAAGCAGGTGTACCGTTCTACGCAGTTAGTGGTTCTGATTTTATTCAGATGTACGTAGGGGTTGGTGCTAGTCGAATCCGTAAATTGTTCAAGAAAGCTAAGAAAAGTGAAAAAGCAGTTATTTTCATAGATGAAATAGATGCTATCGGTAAAAAAAGAGCAGGAAAAGCGTCAGCAAGTAATGATGAAAGGGATCAAACATTAAACGCATTACTCACAGAGATGTCAGGATTCAATGACAGTGATGGTATTGTGGTTATTGCTGCGACGAACAGAGTGGATACCTTAGATGCAGCACTCCTAAGACCTGGACGTTTTGACCGACAGATTGAGATTGGGTTGCCAGATTTTAATGCTAGAAGAGCCATTCTATCCTTACATGCTAAGAATAAACCACTGGGGGGATTGTGTAGAGCTGGATAATTTAGCAAAAGATACAGTTTGGTTCAGTGGTGCCATGCTCGAGAATCTCATGAATGAAGCCGCTATTATTACAGCTAATCACAATGATGAAGTGATATCAAAAGAGCATATTGATAAGGCGTTCTATACAGTTATCGCTGGAGCTGAGAAGAAAGATCGAAGCCGGATTACAGAGCATGACCGTAAAATTACGGCTTATCATGAAGCAGGACATGCTCTGGTTACCAAACTCTTATTACCTGAGCATACCATATCCAAAGTAACCATCATTCCAAGCACAAGAGGTGCAGGTGGATTCAGTATGAGTATTCCTAAGGATAAGATGTATCAGAGTAAGCGGGAAATTAGAAACAATATTAGAGTATTTTTAGGTGGAAGAGTTGCCGAAGAGATTGCTTTTGGAAAAGATGAGATTACAACGGGTGCAAGTAATGATATTGAAAAAGCTTCACAATTAGTAAAAGATTATATCATGAAATTTGGTATGGATGACGAATTAGGCATATTCAATGCAGAGTCAGCCAATATGAATGATACAGATATTATTACGCAATGTCGACAAGAGATAAGACAAGCTTATGATGATACCAGAACATTATTACAAGATCATTATGATTATCTACAGGGTATTGTGGAAGACTTAATGGAAAAAGAGACCATTAAGCAAGAAGATATTGATAGGATATGTGCTTAATAACTGGAACTATTAATGTGTTAGAATGAAATAATAGTAAAGGTTATCATACTTTAATTATACCAGAACGAGTTCTTTCGAGGACTCGTTTTTTACTTATACTGTAAAAATTAAAGCTGCATCACATATTATTGTGAGACAGCCTCTTTTTAAAACTTTATTTTAAGTTATCTTGTGGGTAAACTTTAAATTTTTTTGCGTAACTTTATTTACAGTTACAACAAGCACACCACGAATCCATGGAAATTGTTCTTTGCATTTTTTCTACCATGTCACCTTCATATACAATTTTACCTGTACCTTCAACAACTACACCAGTTCCAGGATACTCAAATCCCTGTATAATTGGATTAGAAACAGATAATATGATTTTTCCATTTGCTTTTAAATGATCTTCTGTCTTTATAAATCCACCTGCTGGTATACATAACGTATGATCGTCTATCATGTTAATATAACTATTCCATGTATTAGCAATATGGGGACCATTTTGTGATGCGGTAACAATTGTTGCTGCACTTTCTGTTTCGTGCTCTAAAATTTCTTTCAATAATCTCGTACTCATTTTAACCTCCCAAATTGTAATTAACTATTTTACGGATAAGAGTTATCTGTAATATATTCAATATAACATACTCAGCACACTATGTCAATTTTATTATCTTTATTTCTTTATAGACTTATGCTATAGTAATAACATCATATAGTAAAAACAGGAGGAATTATGCAATATAGTGTTGGAGTAGAATATTGTCTACACTGTTTAACGTATTTAGTTGGTCAGCCTCCGGGTGAAACGATTGCATTAAAAGATTTAGCTAGCTTTCAAGGTGTTTCTGAAACATATCTCTCAAAAGCATTTACGAAACTAAGTAAAAAAGGAATCATACGTTCTAGCACAGGTGTAAAAGGTGGTTATGAACTTGCAAAAAATGCAAATGATATAAATTTTTGGGATATAATTGAAGCAATTGAAGGTAATTCTTATATATTTAGATGTCATGGAATCTTAAGAAATACAGCCATACTAGATATAAGTGATGACCGTGAGTGTCCATGTCTCATTAAAGACATTATGCACGAGGCGGAAGATAAAATGAGAGACTTCTTAAAATCTAAATCCTTAATGCAACTTTACTTGGATACTAATGAAGTAATGACAGAAAAAAGAACGAGAAGATTTAAAAGAGTGGTTTAAAAAAGCCAGAAACTAGTTCTGAAGGAACTATACCAAATGAGCCTAAAATTTAGGTTCATTTTTTGTTTATAGTATAGAATTTCTACTTTCTTTTTTGGAGAAAAACGCTTTTAATAACAGTCTAAAATTGTTATGTGTACTTAACTATTGTTGAAAATTATTACAAAATAAATAAATTTAAGAGCATATAACAATTAACACGAGATAATAAATATAATATAGTGACAATTTATATATATAAATGTATAATAATACATATAAAAGAAATGGATGAAAATCCTAAAAAAAGGAGTGGAATTTATGGAACAAAGAGCAGAAAACAATTGGTTGACGGTTGAAAGAAATATGCATCATGTGGATATACCCATACCCATGTCGAAAGATGGTAAGGACAAATTGTATCTTTTATGGTTATTTGAAGGGGGTATACTTGATTTAGAATTGAGAGTAGATGGAAGAGAGGAACCGTTGTTTGTAGGACAATTATCCCATGAACATCCAGAGATGAGTTTTGAGCTTGATTTAACATTACCCTCTGTGTTACCTCATATCAATGTTAATAATGGACGATTAATTCTAGGTTTTCCAGAAGGGTCTAATACCCCTGAATCGCTTACTTTTAGAGGGGATTTATTATTATCTAGAAGAATAGCTTTTAATGATTTAACATACACCTGTAATTGGTAGTTGATTAATAGAAATTAAACGTAGGAGGAGGTATTTATGAATTATTCTTTAGATTCACTTAAGACGTTTTTTTAATGATAATTTGGCAAAATGGTTGGAGGATAACCATTGCCCTGTTAAGGAATCGACAGAAGGTGTTAATAAAATTATTAGCGGATATAAACTACCAGTTGTACAATTAGCAGAAGTAACAGGTATACACCAATTTCTTCAGTTTAATAAGGCACTTATACAATCCTTTAGCTTTCAGATTAATACACATGAGAACAGGTTACAACTAACCCTGGATTTTGATCATATTCATTCATCAGAGGGCTATATAGTAAAAGACATACATATGGAACCACTAGTAATAGACTATAATGATGCTATACATATTGGCGATGTTAATGCAACAGTCTCTTTGACTATTCAGGGACAAGAGTATACCCAGATAGCTATACAATTCTCAGAGCAGGTATTAACCTTGAATGTGAATCAAATTGATATAGAGCAATGTTTACAAGGCTTGATACATTCTATAACAGATTTACCTGAACTTATTCGAGATTTCTTTCTAAGTAGACCCATCAATAACACCATACTAACTGTATCACTTAATTACCATATTCATACACATTGTTTTGAATTACAATGTACGGCACAAGAAGCTATTGGTTATGAATTTTTTAAGATTCACAGCGTAGGTATGAAAAAGGATAACCATGATGTTTTAGATGCGACTATTAGATATTCATCCTATATAAATAACAAGCCGATCATTCAAGATCAAGTGATTAATATAACACTAGGAAGAGATACTTGTAGTGTACATGTTACATTTGATTTACCCCAAGTTAACTTAGGGGATCTAATAGAAGATATTAACATATTTGTTAACCAAGTAGATGTGATTGAACGTAAGAATTGGCAACTATCCGTTGACTTTATACATAAAAATATTAGTATATGTAGTCCACAATTTCAAGAATGGCTTAACCTTAATTTTTGTGACATGATTGTTTTCTCATCAAGTAACCTAGTCTTTCAGGCAACAGACACACAGCATATGACGTTAACCATAGATGGGGGGACTTATAATTAGTGGACAAGATATCATAGCAGGTAATGTACAGATAGCACGTAATCAAAATACCATTATTGGAACTTTTACAGCCATACCCTATGATCAGCATATGACTATCCCCATATGCATAGGACTTAATAAAATATGTCATGCTAATGTTCAGATTCAAGACATGACTTTTTCCTTAGAACATGTCGGAAGTGAACACAAAAAAAACTCACTTATACCACAGGGGACTGTAGCATGAATTTATCGGATATGCCAGTACCTTTTGAATGGATTAATCATCAGACGCTTGTCGGGAAGATAACAGGCGATGCGAAACATATTCATTTAGAACTCCAGAAAATATCATCTATAGAAACACCTGTTGATATACCGATACATATACCAGAATTTCCTGTATTGAATCTATCAACCCAAGGTGGTATGAACATCATTAAGCTCAATGTAGAAGATGTTATATGTGAAGTAGAGAGTGTAAGTATTAATTTGGCAAAAGAGCAGAAAGTATTAACAGGCATCCTTAATATATATTTACCAGAAGGTATAAATAAACTCTTTGGCATGATCAATGATAAACCAATATTAAATCTATTTAAAGCTTATTCAGGCGTATTTGATGAACTTACCCAAGAAGATAAAGAACATGCCAAGATTACTTTTCATATACAATACCATAATGAATGTATTGCACTTTCCCTTGAAACCTCACCATTTGCTAACTGGAAATTTCATGAAGATGAGGATGACCAAATTAAGCTAGACTTAAAACAAGCAGGTCAATATACATTCTCTAAACCACTTATAGGTTATAATGATTCATGCAAATATATGCAAGCTCAAGGTGATATAAGGATAGACTGTCTACCCGAAGCTATACCTACAGGCATCATTAAGACGTTAATTAAGCAGTATAATTTAGAACGATTGAATACATTTATACCTGATTATATCCCTCTTTTTCTACCCATAGATGATAAGGGTAATATACTAGAGCGACTAACATCTCTCACAGATAATAGCCAGTTGAAGGAATTCTTTACGTATATGGAACCTTTTGAAACCATGATTAGGGAGATGCTTCATGGATATATCCATTATGACTTACCAGCCTCAATGGGTTACACGCTAACTTATGCAGGTGGTAAATTCCAGTTGAAGCTTGAGATAATACCTGATGAGTCAGGGGAGATTAAACCACTAAAAGCCATTATACCAACACTTGTACCCTCTATATTTGGTCCTCAGCCAGGACTGGCTATGATTAACTTAAGAAGCCTAACTTGGGGAGCAGTATGGGGCGTTCCATTGATGGAGCTTGATGCGGATGTGGAATTTATGGACTTAGGTAGCTTAATTATCGGGGATGTACTCAACAAGCGAAATCAACACGCATTAAATAAATTAGTGATACGTGAACTACTCATTATTAATCCATTTACATATCCTATTCCTCTATTTTTTGATGATCTGCATCTAACCTACCATGGACTAGAACAATTGCAGTTTGACAGCCAATTTCAATTCAAGAAACCAGCCGCAACCCTTTTTGAAATAGCCAGTTTTATACAAAGCATATATGAGAACTATTTGACTAAGAATGGTAGGATATCAAAAGATATGTTGCCTGAAGGATGGGATCTTACATTTACTATTTTACAACAACGTTTAGAATTACCACCATATCTAGGCGGTGTGGCTTTCGGTTATGATGGTATGACCATACAAGCCACAGATTTAATTACCCATATAATGAATGGGTGTAAGTACTTTAATTTGAGCGATTTCATTAAGGTCATCCCCATTGAGCATAGACAATTATCTTGTCCTAATCTATCCATAGAAGGTATGCATGCATTGGCTTTAACAGGAGGCATTCAAGCTGTAGAGGAGTTAGAGCAAACTTTACGTGAACAAATAGCATCTTACGTTCAACTAACCAATGCTGCACTTATGGTTCTATCAGGAAAAGTAGGGGATGTGCAACTTGCAGGGATTCAAACGACCATGGCATTGGTGTATAGTCTTATAGATGGCAGTGGTGTTATTGTGGATATATCAGGGACTATATTTTCTGATTTAGGTTTCTCATGTGTAGGCATTATCTTATGTAAGATAGAAGGATCCTACTTAATAGCTAAAGCTAAGGTAAACCTATTGGGATTAACCCAAGAGATAACATTACCTCTTGATAATGACAGCATAAGCGTGAATTTTGACCTTGAGTCGCCTATATTCACCAGCAATCTAAGCATGTCCTGTGAAAAATGGCAGAATATCCATATGTGTGCAGATGTAGAATTAAAACTAGACTTAGATGTCAGTGGACTAAGTCCAGGACCAGGTATTGAGATACCACATTTTACGGCACATGGTGTCAACGTATTAACGGGTATTACAATTAAGGAGAGCTGTACAGATCAAGAAGCAACCATTGATGTGTCATGTAAGATTATATGGGGAGGTAAAGTAATATTCCAACTTGATAATATGAATCTTAAGATAAAAGCAAGTAATTTATTAGACAATATAGAATCAACTATTAAGGAATGGGTGCTTAATCATATACAAGATATATTTGCTTATCTTCTAAAAGATCCTCTTGAGTTCATGAAAAATGTAATCGGAAAGGTCATTGACTATGGCGTAGAGTATGCAGAAAAATTAGGAGAAGCTCTAGGTGCTATGTGTGACTATGATGCCAATAAGATAGCAGATCTAATGAAGGATATACCCGATATTAGACCAGATGACATTGCAACTGCCTTATGGAAAGGTGCTGGTATACCAGATGTAGATGCATTAATGCCCTTGATTATATTGGCGTTGGATCAGAAGATATAGTCAATACACTCAAAAATGTAAAAGGAATAACAGATCCGAAGCAATTAAAAGGGTTGTTAGATAAAACAAATTATGCAGGTAAGATTGCAGAGAAGATATGGGATGATGTTTTTCACTGTTCCTGTATCGTTAAGATCCCACCACCATGTTCATGTATATTGGATATACCGAGTCCATGTGGTTGTGTCGTTAAATTCTGGTAAGGATATAGATAATGGAAGGAGCCTATAGATGGCTAATCTTAAGTTAAGTCGATATAACATCTATCAAGAATATAATCAGCAATTAGGGGTATTAAATGGTATTACTGGTGAGATAGTCATAGCAGAAGGTAAGCTACGTGATTATATAAAAAAATAACATAAATCAAGCGATCATAGAAGCTTATGAAGATAAAAAAAATAATGAAGCAACTTATCCAGAAAGGCATTATTAATCGCTTGAACTTAGAGCAGGAGGTAGAGTACTTCTCAAATATTGTTACCAATATGCAGAAAGCTGCCTTACTAGTTTCTCCTTCTTATATTTTACTACCTACATATCAATGCAATCTATCTTGTCCATATTGTTATCAAAAGAATTTTGACTTGTATAGTCAAAGTAGGCTGACAATGGATGAGAACATGGTGGATAACATTTTCTCTACCATCGCTCGTATAGAGGCTAAAAGAGGTGAGACTAGACAAGAAGCGAAACATATCACTCTCTTTGGAGGCGAACCACTATTAAAGGGTAATAAAGAGATTATTCATTATATCTTTCAAAAAGCATTAGCATTAGGTCATGTAAAGATGACCATTATTACCAATGGATATGGATTAGAAGATTATCAAGATCTCTTAGATTATGACTGTATCGAACATCTACAGATAACACTAGATGGACCAGAAGATATTCATGACCAAGTAAGAATAACCAAGGGCGGAGGCGGTACTTACAAGACAATACTAGATAATATAAGGTTGGTTCTCGATCAAGGTACAAAAGTTAATATACGAGTTAATGTGGACCGGCGCAATATTCACCAGTTACCTAGGCTTGCAAGTGAATTAATGGCGTGGAATATTCACAAGTATCCTCATGCCAGTGCCTATGTTGGTGTCATTCATCAGACAATACAGGATAAGGATATAAGTCATCTACTAGACGAATATGATGTATTGACTTATCTCACTAGTCACTTAGAAGAATATCCTCAACTGGCTCTATATGGTTTACCAGAAGCACAGATTATGAATAGCTTACAAGAAGCACTAACTAAGGGACACCCTGCCATAGGATTATTTAGATCCACTCATTGTAAAGCCCATAGCAATAACTTGTGTTTTGATGTTAATGGTCATATATTCACCTGTTTAGAGAATGATGGAACAGAACGATATATTATTGGCAAAATGGAACAGAAGGGAGACATAACTTGGGAAGATGAGACCATAGACTTTTGGCAAAAGCGTCAAGTGTCGCGTATAAAAGCTTGTAAGATATGTCCTTATGCCCTTTTTTGTGGAGGTGGGTGTGCTATACGAGCAGAAGAACGTCATGGTGATTATATGAACCACTATTGTAATGGATATCAAGCAGTATTTCAATATCATATGAAGAAAGTATTGCAATCCAAGATAGACTAATATGAACCATATACTAAGATTATATGGCTCTAATAACATAGAGAAGCGCCAACTTAGTAGTAGCTGGGTTGGCGTTTTCTATTTCTTAATCTTTGAGTGATCTATTTTCTAATTGAATTAAAACAGTACGGATAGAAATTAGGATATATTTAGTATAGTGAAGTAGATATTGTTGCTTTAGACAAAGTATGTTAGCATAAAGACATAAAAGCCAATGTACAAGGAGTGGTTAAAAATGAGTGCAATCGAGCAATTATTCAGATATAGTAAGATCTATGACCAAGAGGGAAGTAGTGACCTCTTTATCCATGCTATGAGGGAATCCATTATTCATCATGAAAATCACTGTTCATTTTATAAACAGTTGTTAGAAGAAGCTAATTATGATGTGGACATTCTTAAGACAGAAGAAGATCTTGCCCAGATACCAACTATACCAGCTCATTTCTTCAAGTATCATGAGATTATGAGCATTGACCCATCAGCAGTGGATATCCATGCAACTTCATCGGGAACTCAGGGACAGAAAAGCCAGGTATTCCTGGATAAGCATTCAGTTAGACTCGGAACGAAGATGATTATAAAAGCCATGAAATATCATGATCTTATATCCCTAATGCCCACCAATTACATGCTCTTAGGTTATGAGCCACGAGATGGTAATGATATGGGGAATGTAAAAGTGCTCTTAGGCATGATGCGTTTTGCACCAGCAGTTGGTAAGACATTTGCGATTCGCTCCGTTGGCAATGACTATCGTATCGATTATTTCGGAATCATAGCTGCTCTTAAGCGTTATGCAAAGATGCGTCTACCCGTACGCATGTTAGGTTTTCCAGCGTACCTCTATATGCTATTGAAACTCCTTAAAGATAACAATATGCGGTTCAACTTGAGTAATAAGTCCGTTATCCTTACTGGTGGTGGCTGGAAAGAATACAATGATCAGGCAATTGATAAAGAAGAACTCTATGGTTTAGTTGAATCCGTATTGGGCATCCCTGCAGAAAATTGTCGTGATTTTTATAGTGCTGTGGAGCATAGTGTGGCTTATCCAGAGTGTAAGAATCATCATATGCATGTACCCATATGGAGTCGGGTGATTATCAGAGATGTGAAGACCCTTGAACCTGTAGGCTATGACCAACCGGGGTTTCTGAGCTTCATAAGCCCATTGGTGTCATCCATGCCCATATCGTCTATTGTGATGGGAGACATGGCTGTATTACGTGATGGAAGGGATTGCGGTTGTGGTATCACAACACCTTATTTTGAAGTGCTTGGTCGTGCAGGAACAAGCAAGGGAAAATCATGTGCTATGACAGCGGCTGAGTTCATGAAAGGAGGTAGCCATGGAGCATCTATTTAGGGAGAAGTTATAGAAGGACAATTAAAGGAGCATTATTTACGCCAGTTAAAAGTATATCTAGAACAAGAGCTACTATTAGAGCCATTACCTCAGGAAGTTGTTATTGAAGCTGTTCATACATTGATTACAGCTATGGATATAGAGGCATTAATGGAAGAGTTAGTAGGGCAAGGTATGAGCCAGTGGAAGGCGAAGATACTAATAGATACCATGCTGAAATTATTTACTAGAGATGCGTTATGGAAGAAGATAGATAGGGAATTAGGCGATGCACTCTATGAATGGAAGATAATTTCTGACGGTATAGAAGAGAAATATCAACCCTATGGGGTGATGATGCATATAGGGGCAGGTAATGTAGTAGCCTTATCGGTCATGAGTATTATCGAAGGGTTGTTAACAGGTAATATAAATATATTGAAGCTTCCCTCTTATGAAGGTGGTATATCCATCAAATTATTGAAGGCATTAGTAGAGATTGAACCTCTGCTTAAGCCTATATCTATGTCTTTGATATACCATCTAAGGATACAAAGACATTAACAGAGATAGCGGGTCTAGTTGATGGTGTTATTGTATGGGGATCCGATGAAGCTATAGGGGGAATCAGACAATTAGCACCACCACATTTACCCCTCATTGAGTGGGGACATCGTATGAGTTTTGCTTATTTCACGGCGCATGATGAGAGTGAAAAGGATATTACAGGCTTAGCTAACGAAATCTGTATCAGTGACCAACAATATTGTAATTCACCTCAATGTGTATTCTACGAAACGGAAGATAAGCAGGCATTAGAAGATTTTGGTGAAGCTTTACTACAAGCACTTATTGTGGCTAATGAGCAGTATCCACCAAAGGAGCTTGATTTAAGAGAACAAGCGGAGATAACATGGACACGTCAGTTGGTTAAGATGGAAGCCATACTAGGTGAGAAGAAGTTATTCATAGATGAATCTCAGGAGGTATCCATTATGATGGCGTATAAGCCCATGCTTAAGCCATTACCACTGAATCGTAACATATGGCTTATGCCCATTAAACGACAGGAATTAATCCACGTCCTACGTGAACAACATGGACATCTACAGACTGCTTTCCTGAGTTGTTCGAAGACAGAACGTGACACACTATCGCAGATCTTATACAGAGCAGGGGTTACCCGCATCACCACTTGTGGAGCTATGTCAGAGACTTATGCAGGTGAGCCTCATGATGGTGCATATACCCTAAGAAAATATGTTAAGCGCGTTAGTAGACGGGGGATAGAATGAATTATATTGAGGGTATTCAAAAGGTGTTAGATTATATAGAAGAGAATATAGAAGACCCAATAACATTAGACAAGTTAGCAGATATTTCATTGAGTTCAAAATTTCATTTTCATCGCTTATTTAAAGCCATGGTAGGGATAGGTGTTATGGAATATGTTAGAAAAAGAAGACTGACAATAGCAGCACAAAAGCTGCATTATTCTAATCAAAGTATTATTGATATAGCAATGGATACAGGCTATAATTCTCATGCAGCATTCACAAGAGCATTTAAAGGCTTACATAATATCTCTCCGGAAACCTATAGAAAAAAAAGATGAGTCCATTGATCTTTTTTTTGAACATGTTGATATTCGAGGAAGAAAACTTATTACCAATAAGGCAGGTTGTATTTTTGGACCAAAAAATATTTCGAAAAAATAGTTTTACTGTAATTGGCATGAAAATAACTTGTTCATTTGATGAAAATAAACATACAAGAGCAGTACCAAAACTTTGGGATGCTTTTTATGAGCGTTATTTAGAATTAAATGACATAATAGGCTATACGGGTTATGGCGTTTCATTTGATAGTTATCGTGGTGAATTTTTTTAACTATATAGCATCATTGGAAGTTGCAGATAAAGACTCTATTCCACAGGGAATGGTATCTTTTCAGGTGCCATCAAGTCTATTTGCATCATTTCGATTCAAGTTTGATTCAGATATAGAAAGGTTTTATGAAGTACTTGATTATATCTATGGTATATGGCTTCCAGAAAGCAAGTATAAGCTATCCAATAAATTAGATTTGATAGAAGTCATTGATTTTAGTCGAAATTTACAAGAGGACCATAGTTATGAAATTTGGATTCCATTAGAAGATGTGTAATGAATAAAAGCAATAAATGTAAAGCAACCACAATGATAATCTTCTATAATTTATTAGCATGAGATAAATTAATTATGGAGGTATGCGTGATGGGTGAAAGGAATGAAAAATGTTTAAAAAGAAAACATATGATTGCTGGGATAGTTACCCTAATAGTTGTCCTATTTATTGGTTTATACGTTTTAAGAAGTAACCCCATGGAATCAGAAAAAGAATCTATTGATTTAGTATTTATTGAAGATGAACATACCTTAGGTGATTTGTATAGATTGGATTCAGAAACGGATAAACTGATTAATCTAACAAACAATAAACAGATCTACAAGAGTGTAACATGGTCACCTAATGGAAAGCAGATTGCCTTTACACAAAGTAGCAATAGTAAGTGGCAAACCTATATGATGAAGGATGATGGAACAGATATGGAACCTGTTAAGGGAACAACTTCTCTTGATAAGGTCTCTGGATGGTCGCCAGATGGAAAGTACCTGCTGTTATCCTCTTATAGGGATGTAGATCAGGAAATATATGGTTTAGAATTAAAAACTGGAAAAGCAATTAATCTTACATCCCACCCTGCCGATGATTACATGCCCGTGTGGTCACCTGATGGAGAAAAAATAGCTTTTGTTTCGAATAGGAGTAAACAGGATGGCATTCTAAATATGAATTATACATTATGACAGTGAGTGATGGAAACGTGACAAAAGTGGAGACAGATGACAAATCGATACAATCAATCGTATGGTCTCCTAATAGTGTTGATTTAGCAGTAGCATTAGAAGAACCTTATTATAATACATCGGTTTACATAACGGATATTGCAAGTAGTAAGCTTGATAGATTGGAGATAAAGAGCAAAAATCTGTATCCACAGCATTGGTCGAATGATGGAGAAAATATACTCATTAATAAAATAACATACAGTCATGATTATAAGCCTACCTACAAGCCTTTTTGGATCAATTTGAAAGATAACAGCAAAAAAGAAATAGAATTTGAACCAGGATGTCAAGTGAGTACCTATACCCTGAAGAGTCATAGTGGTAGACACACAGTTGTTACTGAACATGCAAAGGATAAGTCTGTAGGGAATAAGAGAGAAAAAATAGCCCTTATGGGTGGTACGCTGATTGATGGTAATGGTGGTCATCCGATAGAAGATGCTATCATACTTATTGATCATGGCGTGATTGAATACGTAGGTCATAACAAGAGCAACAAAGTGCCGGATGATTATAAATGTATTGATGTACAAGGAGGTTATATTCTACCCGGGTTTATAAATGCACATGTTCATTATGGATTTCATGCTTATAACTTAAAAGAATGGGCTAAACAGGGAGTTACCACCGTAAGGGATTTAGGAGCTGATATCAGTCAACCATTATTTGATATGAGAGATAATATTAATGCTCGTCCCGAGTATGCAAGAGTTATCATGGTGGGACCAATGTTTACAGTGCCAGGTGGGTATCCCCAGGGTCCGTGGGCTTTAAGGATTACATCTGTTCAAGATGCAAGAGAAAAGACGCTAGACATCATAAATAAAGGAGCAGATGTGATAAAAGTAGCCCTTGAGACAGGAGAGCCATTTGGTGAAATTTATCCTATTCTATCACAAGAGGAACTTACTGCAATTGTAGAGGTAGCGCATTCTAAGGACATAAAAGTAACAGCCCATGTATCTGTATCCAATAGTAGCAATATTGAAACAGCTATTAATGCAGGTGTTGACGATATAGCTCACAACTGGATGACAAATGTTCATGAGGACATTTTAAGTCAAATGGTAGAAAATAATATGTATCTTGTACCTACACAAGAAGTATTGCAATACAATGCTTTTATGACCAAGATAAACTTGATAAATTTCATTAAACTTGGAGGATTAGTTGCTCTTGGCAATGATTATGGTGGTGATCCCTATTGGAAGGAAATGGATCTTGGGATGCCCATGTATGATATATTGTCCATGCAAGATTCTGGCATGACACCTATGGAAATAATTGTTGCTGCTACAAAAAAATGCTGCTGCAGTATGTGGAAGAGAAGAGATTCTTGGGACAATTGAAAATGGGAAAATTGGGGATATATTGATTTTAAAAGATAACCCCTAGAGAATATTGAAAATCTACAAAAAGTTAAGATGGTTATTAAAGACGGTGTGATAATTTTCAATTGAAAGCATCATTAATTTTGAGTGAACTGAATGGGGACCACCACTGTTAATTCTTTTGGTGGTAGGAGTATCTTTTTACAACCTAGCCAAGTAAGAACGTGTCATACGTTTTTTACTTGGCTTTTTTTCGTGGAGGATAATATACCTAAATATTACTAAAATGAAGGGATACGATCTATGCTAAAATAAGAAAGAATTATTTTATTCATTTTTTTTGAAACTTTTTCCTTACTTAATCCATCTAATAGGTGTCAAGTGAAAGGAGTTAATATAAGTGATCTACCAGCTGGAAGAAAAATACGTAAACATGATAAAAGAGAATAAAGAAGAATTCTATAAATTGGCCTATAGTCATGTGAAAAATGAGCATGACGCATTAGACATTGTAAGTGAAGCGACTTATCGAGGATTACAATCGCTTCATACATTAAGAGAAGTGGACTATATGAAGACTTGGTTTTATCGTATACTCATTAATGAAAGTAATAAAGCATTAAGAAAAAAAGAAGAAAATTATATATGATACACAATACATAGAAGCGGCTAAAGAAGTAGCTGTCGATCGAGAAGAATTAATGGATTTATATCATGCAGTGGATAAATTATCTGAGAAGTATAGATCCATTATAATATTAAAATATCTTAAACAAATGCAGATAGATCAGATAGCAGATATAGTTCAATTAAATCAAAATACAGTAAAAACCAGACTTAGAAGAGGCATTAAAGAGTTAAAATTTTTAATGGGAGGTTATAAGTATGGATGATAAACTAAAGGAATTAAATAAGTTTTATGATGATATCCAAATACCTGATCAGTTGGATCAAGTGATTGATGAAGCATTAAGTAAAGGAAGGAAAAGTGAGGTAATTAGTATGGAAAAGAATAAAATAAGCAAAAGTAATAAGGTAGCAAAATGGGTTAAAAGAGTAGGTGTAACAGCTGCATCATTAGTAGTTGTACTAGGTATTACCGTTAATGCGAGTTCTGTAGCAGCAGAAAATATATACAAAATCCCAATACTTGGAGAAATAGGCAAAATCATTACTTTTAGAGAGTACACCATTGATAACGATACATCTGTAGGGGAAGTGACTGTACCGAAAGTAGACAATGTGGAAAACAAAGATGTTGAAAAACAAATTAACGACATGATTACAGCTCGTGTTGACGCCCTTGTTGAAGAACAAGCACAATTAGATGCAGAGTATAAAGAGGCGTACCTAGAGACAGGTGGAACAGAGGAAACATATAGAAAAGTTGAGACAACTATTGATTATAAAAAAAACATTTTATAACAGATAAAATTATATCCTTTGAAATTTATAAATATCAAACATTAGCCCCAGCATATAACGAAATACTATTTTATAACATGAATCTTGAAACAGGTGATAGTCTAACACTAAAAGATGTATTAGGTGATGATTTTGCTAGTGTTATAAAAGAAACCGTTGAGAAACAGATGCTAAGTCGAATGGAAACAGAAGATATCCTATACGATGTAGAATACTTTAAAGAAATGGAAATTACGGAAGATAGAGGTTTCTATATTCAGGAGAATGGTGATATCGTTGTGGTATTCCCTAAGTATGAAGTAGCATCAGGTTCAGCAGGTCAACAAGATTTTATTGTAGGGAACATCAATCAATAATTGTGTTGTGTGGGGAGTATAAATAATTAATAAGGATATATAGTCATCGAGGAATTGAATAATGAGGGAAACAACATTAAGTTTTAGAATAGAAGGTATGCCTTGGAGCGTACCTTTTATTTTTTTTGAAAAAAAATTCCAATCAGTGATTAATAGTGAAATTAACTAGACGCATCCCATAAGTTTTGATAGAATTTGGATAGTATATGAGGTATATGGCATATAATGAGGGGGCATAAATCCATGCATAAAATAGTCATTTGGTCAAAAGAAAAGATAAATCATTTGAAAATACGGCATAAGATTTTGTTATTTTATTTCATTTTAATAGTATTGAGTATTGGGTTAAGTGTGGCGATCTATCAGCGTACATCTGTCTATTATATGAGTCAGAAAATGAAAGAAGTAGCCATACAGGGTATTCGGTCAGATAGTCGAAGCCTTGAGATGCTCATTGACGATATCAATAACTATTCCAAAATACTATTAGCTAATCAAACTGTTCAAAAAACTTTACAAGTAGATGAGGGTAATATAAAAAACCGATTTTAAAGCTCTCGATCGCTATTTGAGTGAATTCATCAACTTTAATTCAAAAGTATCTTCTATTTACATATTCAGCCAGACCGGTCAAAAAATATTATACAGAAAAAACAGAATGTCAAAACAATCGAATTAGATGATCTGAAAAAATATGCCATGGTATGAAGAAGCCCTTCACAAAAAAGGGGGCTATATTCTGAGAGTCAATCATAATCCTTTGGTTGAAGAGGATGGTAAATGGATATCTTTTATTAGAGTCATTAATAGTCTTAACGCATTAGAGCCCATTGGACTACTCATGATTAATGTCCATGAAAGTGTATTACATAAAGCTTTAGGTTTAGATAAAGAAACCAATACATCTGTGTTCATCCAGAATGAATATGGACAGACAGTCGTCAATTATAACAACAATAATCTCGTAAACCAAGAAAAATTGTTAGCTAAGCTCGACACCAAAGATTCTTTTTTCACAACCTTTTAATACGAATAATAGTAACCTCATGATTACAGGTCTTGTTAATCAAAATAACGGATGGAAATTCTTGAAAACCATACCATTTGAGAAAGCTTCAGCCCATATAAGTGTTTTTTTTAACATGGGATTGTTAGGGATTATATTGGTGAATGTCATCTTAGTAGCAGTCGGATCACTCTTTATTTCAAAGCTGATTACAGATCCTATTCATAGCTTAATAGATTCTATGAAAGATGTGGAAAAAGGTGATTTTCAGCCGGTATGTATACGCACGAATAACGATGAGATTGGTATGCTTAAGAATGTCTATAACTTTATGATCAATAAAATACAATTGCTTATTGATAAGATTATCCAGGAACAAAAAAATCAAAAGGAAGGCAGAATTAGGTATTATTATGGAACAGATTAAACCTCACTTTCTCTATAATACCTTAGATTCCATTAGCTCTCTCGTGATGTTAGATCGTAATGAAGAAGCTTTTAACAGTTTAAGTGCATTAGGTATTTTTTATAGAACGAGCCTTAGTAATGGGAAAGATATGATTACCATACATGAAGAAGTAGAAACGGTGAAGAATTACCTCTTTATTCAAAAGATCAGACACGGAGATCTCTTTGAAGTAACTTACCATATTGACCCTGATACAAATCAGATAAAAGTACCTAAGCTTATTCTACAACCTCTCGTGGAAAATAGTATATATCATGGTCTAAGACCAGCAGGAGGTAACGGTGATATTATTGTACGCATCTATGTCTTAGAAGATAAGATTAGGCTAATGGTTGAAGATACAGGTATAGGAATGAATCAAGAACAATTAGCGGTATTGTCCAAAACAACACACCATGGTATGGGTATATGGGCAACAAGAGAGCGTATTAGGATTCTATATGGGGATAAGAGTTGTTTCAAGATAGAAAGTGAAAGAAATAAAGGTACAAAGGTAACCATTGATATACCTAAAGAGGGGGATTCCATTGAAATCAAATGATCGACTAAGAGTACTTATTGTTGACGACGAGTATCTTATAAGAGAATTACTAAAAAAACAAGTAGATTGGGGTAAAGTAGCATGTGATATTGTAGATGAAGCCAGTTGTGCAGCAGAGGTATTTGATATTTTAGAAGAAATGCATGTTGATTTGATTATTACAGATATTAACATGCCTAATACGGATGGACTTGAGATGTCCAAGCTTATTCTAGAGAGTTATCCTAAGATCAAGATTATTATCTTAACTGGATATGATAAGTTTGAATATGCACAGACAGGAATAGACTTAGGTATTGCTGATTATATCCTTAAGCCCATTCAAAAAAAACAAAATAGAAGCGTCTATTATTCAAGTAAAAGAAACCATTGGAAAGGAACGTAAACAAGAATTTGAATATCAATTTATAAAAGAGAAATTACAAGAAAACTTGACCTATATGCGGGAGCGGTTTTTTTTATTGGACCTGTTGCACCATAAAAAACAGTTCATATAACTTACAGGAGAAGTTAAACGTTCTCCAAATCTCTTTTTTGTCCACAAGCCAAATATCAAATCGCAATCATTACACTTGATCAACCAGAAGGAAATCAGTTAACAGAAGAGGACAGACTGATCACTCTTCTGGGTGTCAAGCATATGGTAGAAAAATACTATAAGGATAAGGAAGGGGTATACATTCTGCTAGAATCCAATGAAAGCATAACGATCTTTTATAACCTTGATCATGGACACTTAAGTATTGAGTGTGATGACATTATGGGACTAATAGAAGATAATTTTCAGTATCGCACCACCATTGGTATTGGAGAACCTAAGGCGGTTCTTGATTCAGTACGAGAATCTTATCAAGAAGCACTAACAGCCTTAAGGTATCAGGCTATACTTGGTAATCATATGGTGATATGTTATAAGGATTTGGATATTGTATCAGGTAGCTATCAAGCGTTATATACAGTCTCAGAAGAAGAACTTGAACAGCTACACTTTTTGGTTAAAGCTGGGTTAAAAGGTAATGCTGTTGATTATGTTCATAAGATCTTCAATCATATGGGGGATGGCAGTCAGTATGAACATAAAATATTTATAGAACATGTTCGTGTTCAGGCAACACGTTTAATAGCCATGCTCTTCTATATGATGGCATCCCTAAATATTCAAAACACGTTATCAGGTAAGGAAGGGGAGTATTTTAATGCGATAGCTTCTATTGGAACATTACCCCATGGTAAAGCCATTGTATCTTCATTAGTTGAAGAGATGATAAGTTGCATCAATGGTGTCCAATCCCATATGGCAAAAGATTATATGAAAGATGTGGAGCAGTATATTAAGGAGAATATTAGTAATTATGGTTTAACCCTTAAAAAAGTTGCAGCTTATTTTTATCTTAACCCCAGTTATCTCAGTCGGCTATTTAAACAAAAGATGGGGATTACATTCAAAGATTATGTAAGCAAAATAAGAATGGATAAAGCGGTAGAATATGTGAGAACCACTGATATGAAGGTCTATGAAATCGGTGAGGCTATAGGAATACCTGATGGCAATTATTTTAGTGCTATGTTTAAGAGATATATTGGGATGTCTATTACGGCATATAAAAAGCAAATAGAAAAGTAAGGCTGTATTAGCATGGGAAGTAAAATTTTCAAAGATAATGGTAAAGAAAACATATATATTCTTTATTTCTAGCAAGGTATGATAGAGAAGAGTTAAATATATTCAAGGAGGAATGAAGAAATGAATAGTTGGCTAAAAAAAAGTTATAGCGTTGATGTTAGTGGGGGTAATGGCTATTGTAGTTGTTGGTTGTGGTCAAAATACAGATAAAAAAAGAAACAACCAATGAACAAGGGTCAAACAAAGGATCAAGTCAAGGTAGCAGTACAGATGAAAAGATTACTTTGAATGTATGGCATCTTTGGACGACAGATGCTGATGCTAATGCTCGGTCATTTAACAAAGCATTAGATCTATACAAGAAAGAGCATCCAAATGTTGAGATTCTTATTGATGCTACAGAGAATGAAGCATATAAGACAAAAATTAAGACAGCCATGGCTGCTAACGAAGCGCCAGATGTTTTCTTTGCTTGGGGAGCAGGATTTGCGAAGCCTTTTGTTGAAGCGGATCAAGTACTTAACTTAGATGCTTATATATCAGATGAACAGAAAAACAGGCTTTTATCAGGTACAACTTCTAATTTAACATATGATGGTAAATTATACGGTTTACCTTTCGTATCATGGATTGGTGTTTTATATTGCAACCAGGAACTATTTGATCAATATGGTGTTAAGATACCGGATACATATGAAGAATTATTAACAGCTGTGGATACATTTAATGAAAATAAAATCAGTCCCATAAGTGTAGGTGCTAAGGATGGATGGCCAGCCATGTTCTGGCAGAATGCATTAGCTCTTAGAACAGCTGGTGTTGATACATGTAACCAAGCACTTGATAAGGAAGCATCTTTCAATCAATCATCCATTATTGAAAGTGCAAGTATGTTAGAGGATTTAGTGAATAAAAAGGCTTTTGATGACGGCGTGTTAGCTTATACCAATGATGAAGCAAAGATTATGTTTCTTAATGGTGAAGTACCTATGCATTATATAGGAAGTTGGTTAGCCAGTGAAATACAAAATGAAGAGGTTTCACTGGTAAAAGATAAAGTCATTGCTAAGAATTTCCCAGCATTACCTGATGGTGCAGGGAATAAGAACGATTTCTTAGGTGGAGCCATAGATAGTTTTATGGTAAATAATAACACAAAACATAAAGAAGCAGCCGTTGAATTCATCGCCTTTATTACAGAAAATATGTCTAAAGAAAGTGCCTTAGAAGGAGCTGGATTGCCTACTTGGAAGATAGAAGGTCTGGGAGATGATATGGACCCATTAGCCATGCAGCTTATTGATTTAGCTAACAATGCTACAGGATTCGTATTAGCTTGGGATACCAAATTAGTTGGAGCAGATGCAGAGAAACATAAAGTATTGGTACAAGAATTATTTGCAGGTACCAAAACACCTGAAGAATTTGCAGAAGCAATGCAGAAAATGAATGAATAAAAATTTGGATAAAGCACAAGGGGCTGGCATTCACGAAGCTGCCCCTTATATTTTTTTTAACATAAAAGAAAGAAGGATGACAGCGTGAATAGAGTTTTAAGCAATAAGAAAGCAATCTTTATATTTGTATTTCCAGCATTTATCGTCTTTGCTTTAATTGCTATATTACCCATATTCTTTTCTACTTATTACAGTACATTGGAGTGGAATGGCATTGGTAAAGGTACTTTTGTTGGATTGCAGAATTATATTAGATTATTTGTAAACAATATGGATGGGTTTTCGTTTGCTATTAAGAATTCTTTTTTACTAGCACTTCTATCTGTATTTGTACAAGTACCATTAGCCCTTATCTTAGCCCTATTTATCACCAAGGGTATTAAAGGTGAAGGTTTCTTTCGAACGGTTTATTTTATACCGGTTATTATTTCAACAACGGTAATTGGTCAATTATGGATGAAAATATATCAGCCTAAATATGGTCTGTTAAATAATATATTGGAAAAAAAATTAAATTTGGATTTTCTACAGCAGAATTGGCTAGCATCCCCTGAGACCGCATTGGGATGTGCGTTTTTTGTTATTGTATGGCAGTATATTGGCTACCATATGTTATTGCTGTATTCAGCAATCAAAGCTATACCAAGATCTCTGTATGAAGCAGCTAGAGTAGATGGAGCAACTCATTTTCAATCCGCTGTACGCATAACCATTCCCCTTATTATGCCAATGATTAAGGTATGTGTTACATTTGCTCTCATAGGCTCACTTAAAACCTTTGATCTTATCTATGTCTTAACAAAAGGCGGGCCTATTCATGCAACAGAGGTACCCACAACACTGATGTTCAGCCAAATTTTTTCTACAAAATCAGTATGGATATGGAAGTTCTATGGCAATTTTTATTATAGTAGAGTGCTTGATATTCACTATCATGATACAAAAATTATTCAAAGTAAAACATGAAATTTAGAGTGGAGGTATAAGAGTCATATGATAAAAAAAGAGAAGTCAAAATTAAGAAAAAATATAGAAGTCACCCTATTAATCGTTATCGCTATTATTCAGATTTATCCATTATTCTGGCTTATTACCTTCTCACTAAAAACAAACCAAGAAATATTCGGAGGCAATCCACTAGGACTACCAGAAAAATTCCTGTGGAAAAATTATATGGGTGTTTTTCTAGATGGACATATAGGTACTTATTTTATGAATAGTATTATTGTTACGACCATAACAGTGATCATCACATGTATTTTAGCAGCTATGGCGTCCTATGGTATTGCTAGAATGAAATGGAAATTAAGTGGTGTGGTATTGATTATATTTTTATTAGGTTTAATGATACCCATGCATGCCACATTATTACCTTTGTTTATATTCCTTAAAAAAGTTAAATTATATAATTCTTATGCATCACTCATCTTGCCTTACATTGGATTTTCATTGCCAATGGCGATCTATATCCTTGTTGGTTATTATGGCAATATCCCAAAAGAGTTAGAAGAGTCTGCCTGTCTTGATGGAGCCTCCATCTATCAGACATTTGGTAGGATCATGTTACCTTTAACCAAGCCCGCCTTAGCAACGGTGTCCATCTTTACCTATTTAAGTTGTTGGAATGAACTTATGTTTGCAACAACATTTATTAGTAAACAAGAATTGAAGACCCTTACAGTAGGCATTATGGGCATGGTAGGACAATATGCTACGAGGTGGGGCGAGTTAGGTGCTGGCCTCGTCGTTGCAACTATACCAACGGTTATTATCTATATCACCATGAGTAGTCAAGTTCAAAAAAGCTTTACGACAGGTGCATTGAAAGGATAGACCAATAGTGGTACTCTTCCCGAAATTAATTGTTATTCTAAAAAAATATAAAATATAATATAAAAAAGATGGAACTTTTTTACCAAGACAAAGCGTCTAACTTTAGAAGAATAAAAAAAATGTAGGAGGCGGAGTACCATGAAAAGACTGATAAAAAAATCAGTAGCAACGGCATTAGGAGTAATGGTTTTGTCACAAGGAATCTATGCTAATACATTGCCTACAGTTGGTAATGTAGACCAAATGGCAAAAACGGATAACGTATTATTGGCAAAAGAGGATGTAGCAAGTAGCATTATACAATTAGATGACATCGTAGAAAAAGTTGCCAAAGAAATGAAATTAGCAGATGGTTATAAGGTTGAAGACACTTATCTTAACACAGATGATGTGTATCTTCGGAAGATATGGAATATCCATTTTCAGATAGGTGAGGATTCAATTAATGTTCAGGCAGATGCTGAATCAGGTGAGATTATAGGATTTGACACATGGGAGAGAGATAATAAAAATATTCTAAAATATACAAGAGATGAAGTAAAACAGACTGTAATAGAATATATGAATGAACATTATAGCGAATTAAAAGGTGATATGGTTGAAATAGATGAAATGGAAGATGATAAAATCACACAACTATATCGACATGATGAGTATCATAATTTTGTCTATGTAAGAAAAATTGATGGAGAATTATTTCTTAATAACTTCATTAATATATCTGTATCTGGCGTGACAGGTAAGATTATGGCTCTTCAAAAAAGATGGGACGAAATCAGTTACAAAAAGAAAGCAAACAGTTTAGCAGAAGAGGAAGCAACCAAGTATTTTAAAGAATTAAGTGCAGTGAAAGTTAAGTATATTAATGTATATGATGAAGATAAAAAAATTCTAAGACCTGTCTACTATTTTGATGAGTCCGAGAATGGGTTACTCGATGCCAATCATAAAAGATTCTATCTAGAAGACGATATATATGGTTTTAGATATGGTTATGGTAGTATGGGAGCTAAGGAAAACAAGAAGGCTGATTCAGTTACTCAAGAGTCATCTTTTGATAGAGATGGTGCAGTAGAGATTATCCCAGAGAAAGGTGTTATCTCAAGAGAAACAGCTCAACAAATCGTTATGAAGAGTATTGGTGAAGTTTCGAGTGTTACAGACAGCAAAATTGCTTATAGTCATTACCGTAGCTGGCATAGAGGAGAAGAAGGCAAGTTCTGGAACTTGAACATAGAATCAGAAGAACCAGAATTCTATGTGAGTGCTGTAATAGATGCTGAATCAAAAGATATTATGCAAGTACGATATAGAATTAGGAAGCCTGAAAATATTTTCACAGAATATGCAATGATGTACCAATATGGGGAAATGACGAAGAGTGATTATGAAGAAAGGTGTGCGTTATTATTAGCAGCTGGAGAAATTACACAAGCACAATACGATAATCGCTTTGGGGAGAAAAATACTGTAGATAAGGGAGCTGTTGAAGAAAAAAGCAAAAGCGCTTATCCAAAAGATGTTCCCATTATTAAAAGATGAAAAATTGACAGTTGAAGTCAATACAGAAGATGGTAAAACTAGCATAAATGGTGTACGTACCATTGATAATATACCTTATTATGATAATGGTTTTGATATGGAATACGATGCCGTTACAGACACATTTACGAGAATTAATTTCAATTGGGGGGGGTATGATCTAGAGATAGAGCGACCAAAATCAATCATAAGCGCTGAAGAAGCTAGTAATATCTTCTACAAAGAAGTAGGATTAGAGAAGAATTTGATTCAATTGATAGATAAGGAAAAAGAAGAAAAAGATAGCATCATTGTACCACAGAAACAATTAGTATTAGTATATGGTCTTAAGCCATATGCCTTTAGATATATTGATGCTGTAACAGGTAATACACTTGATTACAGTGGGGAAGAATTTGAAGGTCGAACTGATGAGGTAAGGGTATTTGATGATATAGATGGTCATGCTTACGAGAGAGCTATTAAACTAATGAATAAGATGGGATTTGTAAGAGCGGATAGTGAAGCATTTGCACCTAAGGGCGTTCTTAAGAAAAAAAAGATGCCATAAAATGGGTCGTTTTAACCCTTCAACGCCAATATCGCTATATACCATCAGCAAGTCGAAACTATACAAATGTTGAAAAATTAAGATTCAAAGACATGGATGAAAACGATCCATATTATGGATATGTTCAAGATGCTGTTAGAATGGGCATCATTGAAGAAGCGAATTACTTCAACAAAGATAAAAATGTTACCATGGTTGAATTACTTAGATGGGTTATTAATGGAATGGGACAGAAAGAATTAGCCGAGTCCGATATTTTCAAGGACATTGAAAATATCATAAATAAAGATGATGGTTACGTTGGATTAGCAAGATACTATAAAATAGTTGATGACCAATCAGATCTGAAAGAAACGTTAACAAGAGGTAAAATTCTTCAGATACTCTATGGTTTTATCTACGAATTAGAAAACTAATGATATCAAGACCTTTAATCGCAATAGTGATTAAAGGTCTTTTTTTTAAACTTAATTACAACTACAAATATTGTTAACATGTTGCAAGTATAATGGATTGGTGTTAATTAAATAAAATGAATCATTATTAATAAAATAAATATACAGTAATACACTATAAAAAACTTTTATATCTATAAAAAAAATAAAATTGTATAATTATGTAGAAAATTTTATATTGCCATTTTATATTGAAATGTGTATAATTTACTAAAAGGCTAGTAAAATCTTAAACTCATATCTTATTGGCGTACTAAGCGAATAATTCTGTAGAACTAAAAGCAAGTAGTATTAACTGTCCACTACCTCCCTGTTACTTAAAGTTAACTATAAATCTCTATGACCGATTATAAAAAAATAAAGAAACTCAGAGTACAATTTCTTTACGTTTTTGTCTTGAGTTTGTGAAAGGAATGGTTATACTTATGAAGAAGAAACTAGGTATAGGATTAGGAGTATTAATAATTATGATGTTAATACCAACAATAAGTTTTTCTAACGCATTACCAGCCCAGGAGGATGTTGATTTTCAATTCTATCATGAACAACTGGATATGATACGATTAGAAGCAGAAAAGGCACAGGAAGAACTTAAAATACAAGGAAGTGGTATGCTAGATGTTAATGAGAATCGGTTATCGGATGCATTAGATCAGAAGCTTGAAATGATTGAAGATGGTGTAGAAAAAATACCCGTTATTATTGAAATTAAAGAAGCGTTCATATATGACTGGGAAGGATTGGCAGCATCTATGTGTTATGATAACATATTTGAACTAGCTTCAATTAATAGTTTTTTGTGCTGAGTTAACAAAAGAAGAAATACTAAAACTTGTCCAAAAAGATCAAATAGAAACAATTTATTATGACAGTGATTTTATGCCATGTATGGAGGTCACTAATGAAACAACAGGCATTAACGCTATAAGAAAAGAATGGGGATTAACAGGTGATAGAGATGGAAACACAAATCAGTATTCTACTGAGGATATAGTAATAGCTGTTATTGATAGTGGGATTAATGCAAATCATCAAGATTTAGATGAAGGTAAAGTGCTTTTTTTTAAAGATTGGACAAAGAGAAATGGTACAGAAGCCTATGATGACAATGGACATGGGACACATGTTTCAGGCATAATTAGTGGCACAGGAGAAGCCAATAAAAATAATCAGGGAATAGCTCCTGGTTCAGCATTAGTGGTACATAAAGTTTATGATAGTAAAGGTAATGGACCTATGAGTAACGTTATTAAGGCTATTCAATGGTGCATTGATAATAAAGATGTATATAATATTAAAGTGATAAACTTAAGTATTGGAACACCTTCACAAAATCCAAATGACCCATTGTGTAAAATTGTAAATAAAGCAGTTAGAAAAGGTATTATATGTTGTGTGGCAGCTGGAAGTAAAGAATCGTTCTTTAATGCTTCCGTTATGTCACCAGGATTAGCTAAAAATGCCATAACAGTTGGTAGTGTGGCAGACTCAGGGAAAGGTGGGGTTTATTTAGCTACTTTTTCTGGAAAAGGATCTCCTTATATAAGCCACATAAAACCAGATGTATGTGCACCAGGAGTAAATATTAATTCAACGGATTATGCTACAAATGATGGATATATTGTGCAAAGTGGATCAAGTATGTCCACTCCATATGTATCAGGGGTAATAGCTCTTATGTTAGAAGCAAATCCAGAGCTAACAGATAAGGAAATTAAAAAAATTCTCTATGAAAACTGTGAAGATTTTGGTCCTACAGGGAAAGATACTAATTATGGCCATGGAGTTCTTAATCCTGTTAAGGTCATAGAAATGGTAACAAATAAAGATATTGATTATGAGACAGGAGTCCATCATTTCGGTTTTAACTATATCTTCAATTTAAAGAAAAAAGAAGTTAAAAATCATTACTTTTATATTGATGATATTTCAAAACCTATCGCTATTAATTTGCTAAAACCTTCAAAAAATGCTTATAGTTATTTTACATATATAAAGATATATGATGGAGATAATAAACTCATCGAAAACAAGCAAATTGTGTTAATGCATAAAGTTATTAGCTTCATTCCAGAGAAGGTAGGTTTGTACAAAATTACTCTAAGTGCAGCGGGATATATGGGTGGAGACGTGTCAATGGATATATCTACAAGTGCTAATAAAGTCTATCAACAGGATCCTAGAAAAGTAAGTGTAGAATTTTATAATCAAGATACTGCCATTATAAAAAAATACACTATTCCCTAATTACCGTGTTGTTAATAATTCAGAAGTCCCCATTCACTTAAAAAACCTTAAATTAGATTATAGATTTACAAATGATGGGGAAGAGGCTAATCAATTTTTTTGTTGATTACTCCAATAGAGATATTTCTCAGATAGCCTATAAGTTTATTAGAAAAAAAGATGACCCTGTATATGATACGAAGTTAGTGCTATCTTTTCAAGAAGGTGCCGATATTTTACAGCCTAATGAGTTCATAGAAATAAGGTCTAGGATAGCCAAGGATGATTGGTCTAATTTTAATCAATCCAACGATATTTCTTTTATCATCTCAGAAGATTATACATATAACAAAGAAGTGAATGCCTATATTGGAGATAGAGTAGTTAAATAAATTGAAAAAGGCAGGGAGTCTTACAAAAGATTACCTTGCTTTTTGGTTATATGATAGCTTTATTGGTGTTACCCTTTCTAATAGGATTATTATAGAGAAAATTATATAGCTACTATATACGATAAAAAAGATGAATACGAGTAACTATTGATACATTTCAATAAAATTTGTATGGAATAGGTGACATGTCTTGACAAATCATAGTGTTTAATGAGAAAATAACCTTGTATAGTCAAATATAAAAATACGTAATATTTACTACAGGGGAGTGGCATTATGCTTAAAGTCGATAATGGTAATGAGGATTTGTATCAATACTTGTATGATAAATATTATAGGCTCGTCTATACGACATCATATAGGATTCTTAATAACAATGAAGATTGTGAAGAAATTGCACAAGACGCTTTTCGCATTGGGTTTAGGAATATGCATAAGCTAAAGGATACAGACCATTTTCGTAATTATATACTGAAAATAACCTATAATATGGCCATTACTAAGGCAAAGGATAATAAGAATAGGCGTAATCTATTTCCTACGCCCATTAATGATGAGATAAGTAGTGACAAAGATATTATTGGTGAAGCATTTGAAGATATCTATATTACTCAGATACTTGATGAGCTTTCGATTATCGACAAAGAGGTCATATTATTACATTCACAAGGGTATAAGCTTAAGGAGATAGCCAAGATATTAGGCATATCATTACCTTATACTAAAGTCAAGTTACATAGAACAAGAAAAGTCTTATGGGAGAAAATGGAAGGAGCGGTCATTAATGAAGCACGAGAAAGACAAAGTGTATAACGATTTAGATCGCAGACTTAGAGCATATGCAGATAATAGTATGAGTGCTATACCTATAGATGAGACAGTAAAAGACAGAATCTGGAATAACCTAAATCGCGACATACATGAACAGGCAATGAGAAGAAGATACAAGGTTAGAAAAACCTATAGGCTCGCATTTATTATCAGTATAGTTCTAGTGCTGATCGTGTCATTAGATTTATCTAGTAATGCCAGTTTGTTTAAGCGGTTGTTGACAACGGTTACTGGGAATACGTTACAGTTTCATTCAAGAGATATTGATAAAAAACAGTTACTAGAGACGAAGAATTATTAAAGAAAATAAATGCAATTAATGAAGAACAGGGGACTCAATACAAATGCCCAGTAACAATTGGGTCATATAAGCTCGAGAATATTGCTGGTAACGAGATAAATTTAATTATAAACTTGATTGATAATAATAATCAAAAAAAATTGATATCACACAAAGGTACACGACTAAAGATAAATCAACTATTGAGACTATGGTTACCTATAATAGTGAGTTTTTTGAAAGTGAAATAATAAATAGGCAGGGTATAGAATATCGAGTTTTCCATAATGATCTTTTAACGATTGGTATAGTTAATGCAGAAGATATTGAGATTCAAGTTACTGGATCAAATTATAATGAGGTTTTAGAAGTGATATTAAATTTAAACGAGTAAATTATAAAAAATAGTTGGTATTAGTATACCAACTATTTTTGTTTTTAATCTACAATTTTTATTACACACCAGAAGAAATATGTTGCTTCATATGTGTTACACCATCATCAGTGGCATAATGATTAAATATAGCGCGATAAGTATCATTTGAGTTAATTCCGTAATGACTAACTACTTTTGTCATAGAACTAGTGTTATATTCAGTAAAAGTATAGGTTTGAACATCTGTCCATGTTCCATTAACAAGTTTTTGTACATAAATATTAGTTTTTAAAGTATCACAAGTTTGACTAGCATATGATGATGTTGTTAATGAAAGATATGAACCCATATTAGTTATGTTATCGGAGATAAAAGGTATTAAGTCATCGGTGCTAGTAACTGAACGAAAGAGTGTAGTGCCTGATCTAAATTCCTCTACTAGTGTATCACCACTATTCTGTGCATAAGCTCCAAAACTAAACAAACCTAACATCAATACAGTTAATAATAATACTCTCATTTTTCTCATTTTATTCATTCCCTTTCTTATGTTAATTTTATTTTTTACAAGTCTTGAGGTTCTTAATTACCTCTTCATATATATAAGGGGAGATTTCCCTAAAAAGGTTACAAAAAAGAACAAAAAAACTTAAAAATTATTAAAGAAAATTAAAAAATGACAAAGCATAATTAGGAATATTTTGAGTATGTTGCTGAGTATCGAGAAAAAATACATATTAGGACTTGAAGAATAAATTTAGTCTGATTTGGTTGATATTAATTTTCGCAAGTAATATTAAGATATGTAAGTTTAATTCTAATTCTTTAATAATTTTAAGTTTAGTTTTACTTGTTGGTTATTATCCTACAAAAGATGATAACGGTTTATAACCCAAACTACATAAAATTAAAGATTTATTGCATTCTATCCCATAAATCGAACAGTTCGTCAGGAATTGTAGAAATATTGTTGGAAATCTTGTATGATAGATTTTATACCAATCTGCGTTATGTCAGTGTAGTGTAGTCCATAAGACATACATTTCACCAGGAATGCTTGAAAACAATGGAAATGAATGGTAAAGTAAATATACATTGTGATGATAACCCAGAACCTGACTACTTAAGAGATTATTTATATGATTATTGGAGTGAAGGTACTAGAAAGTCATTAATTACTAGTGTTTGTAAGGCTTTATATATCAAAATTCAGAATTTAAATATCTAGTTAATGCAGGTACTAAAGATAGATTTATAAACCAATTAAATAAACTTAAAAATGTTATTAATGAAATGGAGCTTGATTTCCCAGAAATTACTCAAAAAATATAAAATACTATGCTACAGAATATATTAATAGGATAATCTATATAAATAATAATTTTGATGAATCAGAAAAAGTCCTTGAGAACAGACTAAAGAGAATTGAACAAGAAGTTATGGAGAAATTAAAATGATGAAAAAAATACATATGAAATGGATGTTTATAATTCCAATTATATTTTTGACATTGATTATAGGATTTTATATGCATTATAGTAACAATAAAATATCAAAGGCTGAACAGGGTATGCTTTTATATAATGAATGTCATTCTAGATATATGGATAAATATAATGAGTTGACAGAAGGTATTAATCAAACTAATGCACGAGAAAAAATACCATTACTTTATAATGATACCAATAAGATACTTATAGAAGAAATGGGCAATATTCTGAATGAGTATGATGAAAAACTAGCTGACTATAGGGATGATTATATTGCATACCACGAATTTAGTAAACTATATAAAAGCTTAAAAACGCATTTTTATCAATTAGAAAAGTATGATGAATTAAGTGGCTTTGAAAAAACAACAAATTAGAATTTCATTTTTATTAGGAGAGTTAGAATAGTTCAATTCTTTGGGGGAGATAATGAATTAATTGTTCATGTCTTAGTACGAAGTAAATAAGGGTAGCAGTATAAATGATAAAATACTGTTACCCTTATTTTGCTCATTCGTGTAGCTGCATTTGCTTCTGTATACTTTTAATTTTAAAGTATGTTTTTATACCATATGGGACAAAAAAAAACAAAAAGTAGTCCATATATAAAACTCAAAGTTGGATAGAAAGATCCACCATGATCACTAGTTAATCTTAGCATATTAATTAAAGTAACAATGAATAATGGTGTTAAACCCATCTGTAATAAAAAAAATGCGTTTAAAATGCTTCAATTTACTGTTCAAATCAGTAAAAAGATGAAGTGGACCTTTTGCTTGCTCTTTTCTTAGATAAACCCATCTTGCCCATGAGGCTACATGCTCTACATCTGTATCCTCTAGAAAACTTAAGTAGTCCCTACTTTTGTAATTAAGAGGCATATCTTCTAGTAATTCGATACGATAAGTATACGTATTAGGTTTACCTATTGCAAATATATATAAGCATAAACAAAAAACGAAGAAAATGATACCCTCTACTTTCCATGTCATTAAGCCATTTTTCTTCCTTCTCATAATCCATAAAAAAATCTAATCGCAATCTTAGTCATGGACTTCACCTCCTAATATATCTTCACCTAACCGTGTAAGATGTTGTAAGCGTAGCAATTCTTGGTATGCTATACGTAGACCTTGTTCTGTGAGTATGTATTCTTTTTTCTTACGACTAGTACCATCTTGGTGATATATTTTAATCCAGCCTTTCTTCAGTAGAGTATTAATAGCACCATAGAGGGTACCACTACCTAATTGAACACTTCCACCACTTATTTCACTGACATGTTGCATAATGCCATAACCATGAAGAGGTGTTTTTAATGTAAGTAAAATATAAAATACAGCCTCAGTTAAAGCCATTCGCTCATTACTCTCTGGCACAAGATTACCTCCAATCCTACTTGTTGATGATAATACGATATGTCGCATGACGACATATCGCTTGATGACATAATTATATCGGTTGCCGAGATATTTGTCAAGACAATGTTATAATAATTTTTATGTAAATATAATACAAGAATTAATACAAGAGAATTTGAGATAAAAGCTGAACAGATATTTATTGAAATTTTGAGTAGTTGGAATATTAACTGCTTATCTTATTTAGAAGAAAGTATAGAGACGTTTTTTTTATTACGTAAATCAGTAGCATATCTAAAAAATATATGTTCTTACTAATTATTAAAT